>Ga0247779_1000023_pt1 | contig 174653 bp, 156 predicted proteins | sample UWRJL221509R5_FD_179925 | JGI IMG/M metagenome (GOLD analysis project Ga0247779, IMG submission 179925) | Plant litter microbial communities from Arlington Agricultural Research Station in Wisconsin, United States - UWRJ-L221-509R-5 | ecosystem: Environmental > Terrestrial > Plant litter >...
TCAGGTTGGCGGTGACATCGTGCAGCCACGCGTCGCGGCCCTCCGTCCAGCCGACCTTGCCGCCGGTGCGCTTGTAGACGATCACATCCTTCAAGGTCGGGCAGGCGCCGTCGGCCAGCGCCTCGTCGACGATGGCCTTCAAGGGCAGCGACTTGCCGCCGCGCTGCTGCTCGTCGGCGGTGAGGATCATCACGGCGCCGGCGTCGTTCACGCGATCGCGCAAGCTCTGCGCCGAGAAGCCGCCGAACACGACCGAATGCGTGGCACCGATGCGCGCGCAGGCCTGCATCGCGGCCACACCCTCGACCGACATCGGCATGTAGATGACGACGCGGTCGCCCTTCTTCACGCCCTTGGCCTTCAGCGCGTTGGCCAGCGTGCCCACGCGGGCCAGCAGCTCGCCGTAGCTGACCTTGGTGACCGCACCGTCGTCGGCCTCGAAGATGATCGCCGTCTTGTCGCCGAGGCCCGCCTCGACGTTGCGGTCCAGGCAGTTGTACGAGACGTTCAGCCGGCCATCCTCAAACCACTTGAAGAACGGTGCGTCGCTGTCGTTTAGCACCTTGGTGAACGGCGTCTTCCAGCTGAGCAGTTCGCGCGCCAGGCGGGCCCAGAAGGCCTCGTGATCGGCCTCGGCTTCGTCCACCAGCGCCTGGTAGCCGGCCATGCCCTTGACGTGTGCCGTGGCCTGCCACTCGGCGCTGGGCGGATAGAGATGGGTCTCGCTCATGATGCTTGTCTCCGGGGAATTGAATTCTCGAGTTGCCGCGACTTTGCCGGTTGTCTCTGACGAAGGACTTACTAGTCCTGGCCGGCGATCTGCTCGGCGTACTCGTACAGCGCGCCGAGGATGTCCTGGCCACGCTCGTCCTCGTCGCCGAGTTGCTCGCCGAGTGCGTCGATCCGTTCCGTGTACGGCCCCACAGCCTGCTGCAGCCGCACGGCGCAGTGCGCCTGCCAGCGCTCGCGCTCGGCTTCCGACAGGCTCGCCGGGAAATTGCGCGCGCGCCAGCGGAAGACCAGCTCGTCCAGCCGCTCATCGGCGAAGTTCAGCTTGCCCTCGCCGGCGCGCTGGGCGAGCTGCTCGGGCGAGCTCGCGCGCACGCGCTGCAGCGCGCGCTTGTCGTCGGCGCCGAGGAAGCCGCCGTACAGGTCTTCGTCCACATCGCCGGGCGGCAGCGGCTCGCGCTTGAACACCGCCGGCCACAGGCCGTCCAGCAGCTTGCCCTTCTCGGCCAGCAGTTGCGCGTGCGCGAGGCCTTGCCCGATGTCCAGGCCCCACTTCTTGGTCATCGCGGCCGACAGCGTCTTCGGGTTGCCGATCACGATCGGCGACTTGTTGACGTGGATGGTCTTGATCGGCAGCCGGCTCGTGCCTTCCGGCAGATCCTCCTGCTTGACGAACATGCGGGCTCGAATCGCCTCGGCGCCCAGCTCCAGCAGCTCGCTCGGATCGGTGCCGAGATCCCAGACGATCAGTTCGTTCTTGTTCGTCGGGTGCGGCGCCAGTGGCCAGACGAAGCCGATGCAGCCCCGCTCGGGGCCATACATGCCGCTCACATGCAGGAAGGGCTTGCCCACGCCGATCTCGGCCCAGACGGCCTCCTTGCGGCGCAGCCGCAGGCAGAACTCGAACAGCTTGGGCTGCGCGGTCTTCAGCAGCCGTGCCAGGGCGATCGTCGCGCGCACGTCCGACAGCGCATCGTGCGCGGCCTCGTGCGACAGGCCGTTGGCCACCGTCAGGTGCTCCAGCCTGAACGAAGGGCGACCGTCCTCGTGCGTCGGCCAATTGATACCCTCCGGCCGCAGCGCGTACGCACAGCGCACGACGTCGAGCAGGTCCCAGCGGCCGCAGTCGTTCTGCCATTCGCGCGCATACGGGTCCATCAGGTTGCGCCAGAACAGGTAGCGCGTCACCTCATCGTCGAAGCGGATCGTGTTGTAGCCGAGGCCGATCGTGCCGGGCCGAGCCAGCTCGGCCTCGATGCGATCGGCAAACTCGTGCTCGGGCACGCCCTGCGCCAGGCAGGTCTGCGGCAGGATGCCGGTCAACAGGCAGGATTCGGGGTCGGGCAGGAAGTCCGGCGCGGGCTGGCAATAGACCATCAGCGGTTCGCCGATCTCGTTCAGGTCCGCATCGGTGCGGATGCCGGCGAACTGGGCCGGGCGGTCGCGGCGCGGCACGCGGCCGAAGGTCTCGTAGTCGTGCCAGTAGAAGGAAAAGTCGCTCATGACGGCAGGATAACGCTCGGAGCAGGTGGTCATAATCGGCCGCTGGTTCCCCGTCCCCCTTCCCATGGAAAAACCGACCCCCGCCCAGCTGAAACTCTTCGCCGCGATCCTGGCGGGCATGCTGGCCCTGCTGGTGCTGCTGGCCGGCATCGCTGCCGCGGTGGTCTACCCGAACCTGCCCGACATTTCCGAGCTGAAGGACTACCAGCCCAAGCAGCCGCTGCGCGTCTACACCGCCGACGAGGTGCAGATCGGCGAATACGGCGCCGAGCGCCGCAAGTTCCTGCCGCTGGACGAGATCCCCAAGCTGATGCAGGACGCGCTGCTCGCCACCGAGGACGCGGACTTCTACGAGCACGGCGCCCTCAGCTACACCGGCATCGCCCGTGCGCTGCTGACCAACCTGCTGCACGGCAAGACCGTCGGCGGGGCGTCCACGATCACGCAGCAGCTCGCCCGCACCGTCTACCTGACGCGCAAGAAGGCCTATTCGCGCAAGTTCATCGAGATGCTGCTGTCGCGCAAGATCGAGAACGAGCTGTCGAAGAAGGAGATCCTGGAGATCTACATGAACCAGATCTACCTGGGGCAGAAGGCCTACGGCTTCGAGGGCGCCGCCAACACCTACTTCGGCAAGAGCCTGAAGGAGCTCTCGATCGCCGAGACGGCGATGCTGGCGGGCCTGCCGCAGAACCCCGGCTATGCGAACCCGATCGTCAACTTCGACCGCGCCAAGCGCCGCCAGGGCGTGGTGCTCGACCGCATGCTGGCCACCGGCGCGATTACCGACAAGCAGGCCGAGGCCGCGCGTGACGAGAAGCTGCACATCCGCAGCCCGCAGGACGCCCGCATCCACGCCGAATACGCCGCCGAGATGGCCCGGCAACTGGTCTTCGCCAAGTTCGGCGAAGAGAGCTACACCCGCGGCCTGAAGGTCTACACGAGCTTGGTCGCGACCGAGCAGCAGACCGCCTACCACGCGCTGCGCCACAGCCTGATGGACTACGAGCGTCGCAAGCCCTACCGCGGGCCCGAGGGTTTCGTCGAGCTGCCCGAGCCGACGGCGGACAACGGCGCGGAGATCGACTCGGCCATCGACGACGCGCTGAGCGAGCATGCCGACAACGACGAACTCCAATCCGCCGTCGTCACCGCGGTGTCGGCAGGCAAGGTGCAAGCCAGCCTGCAGGGCGGCGAAGACCTGACGATCACCGGCGACGGCCTGCGCGGCGCGCAATCGGCGCTGTCGGACAAGGCCAAGGAGGGCCAGCGCATCCGCCGCGGCTCGATCATCCGCGTGCTGCGCGGCGCGCCGACCAAGGCCGCGCCGACCGGCGCCTGGGCCATCGTGCAGACGCCCGAGGCCGAGGGCGCCTTCGTCGCAATGGAGCCGACCAGCGGCCGCGTGCATGCGCTGGTGGGCGGTTTCGACTTCTCGCGCAACCAGTTCAACCACGTCACGCAGGCCTGGCGCCAGCCCGGCTCCAGCTTCAAGCCCTTCGTCTACTCGGCGGCGCTGGAGGCGGGCGTGACGCCGTCGACGATCGTCAACGACGCGCCGATCGTCATCGGCGACTGGGCACCGAAGAACTACGAGGGCACCTTCGACGGCCCGATGAGCGTGCGCCAGGCCCTGGCCCATTCGAAAAATCTGGTGACGGTGCGGCTGATGCAGCTGATCGGCCCCACCCGCGCGCGCCAGTGGGCCGCGCGCTTCGGCTTCGACATCGACAAGCAGCCGGACAACCTGACCTTGTCGCTGGGCTCGGGCTCGGTGACGGCGTTCCAGATGGTCAGCGCCTATTCGGTGTTCGCCAACGGCGGCTACAAGGTGGCGCCGGTCGTCATCACGAAGATCGTCGACAGCCGCGGCGCCGTGCTGTTCGACGCGAGCGCTCCGGCCACATTGACGGAGGAGCAGCGTGCCATTCCCGAACGCAATGCCTTCGTGATCAGCAGCCTGCTGCAGGAAGTCACGCGCAGCGGCACCGCCGCCGCCGCCCAGGCCCAGCTCGGCCGGCCCGACCTCTACGGCAAGACCGGCACGACCAACGACTCGGTCGACAACTGGTTCGCCGGCTTCCAGCCGGGCCTCGCGGCGGTGGTCTGGATCGGCTACGACCAGCCGCGGGGCCTGGGCGCGCGCGAGACCGGTGGAGGCCTCTCGCTGCCGGTCTGGATCGACTACATGCGTGTGGCGCTGAAGGGACAGCCGGTCAAGGAAATCGAACCGGTCGAAGGCGTTGTCCAGTCCAATGGCGACTGGGCTTTCGATGAGTACGCAGGCGACGCAGGCATCCGGACGGTGGGCATGGAGCCCGACCCGGCAGCGAGCGCGCCGGCCAACGATCCTTCCGGTGCCCTGCTGCCGGCGGCACCGGCATCGAGGCCTTCGTACCTGAACTAGAACAGACGGAGACGCGAAGCATGGGAAGAAATCGTTGGGTGCCAGGTCTTGCCTTGACGCTGTTTCTCGGCCTGGCTTATGCCGACGAGACGCTGACGACCGATCGGCCGGACTTCTCAGAATCGCCCGAGGTCGTCGGCCGTGGCCGCTTCCAGATCGAGACAAGCATCGCCTTCGAGCGCGACAAGCGCGAGGGCACGCGCACCCGCAGCACCCCGACGCTGCTGCGCCTGGGCCTGAACGACAGCTGGGAGCTGCGGCTGGAAACGGACGGCCTGCTGCGCCAGCGCGATACCGACACCGGCCGCACCGTCAGCGGCAGCGCCGATCCGGCCCTGGGCCTCAAGTGGCACCTGCAGGACGGCGACGAGGATGACGGCCGGCCCAGCATGGCCCTGCTCTTCAACGTCGACGCGGACACCGGCTCGCCGGCCTTCCGCGGCCGCGGCCTGCGCCCCTCGGTCCGCATGGTGTCCGAGTGGGAGTTCGACGGCGGCTGGTCGCTCGGCGTGATGCCCGGCATCGTCTACGACAAGAACCCCGAGACCGACAAGCGCTTCGCCAGCGGCATGCTGGCGCTGGCGCTGGGCAAGCAGCTGACGCCCAAGCTGAGCCTGGTGGCCGAGCTGGCCGCGCAGCGCGTGGCGAGCAGGCGCAACGGCGGCAATGTGTTCACCTTCGACCCGGCCGTCGCCTACCTGATCGGCGAACTCGCGCAAATCGACTTCGGTGTGGATTTTGGCCTGAACCGCAATGCGCCGGACACGACCGTGGCGCTGGGCCTGTCGGTGAAGTTCTAGGATCAGAAGGAATCAGAAGAAAAGGGGGTTCCGATGACGAAGCTATGCCTGATACCGCTCGTTTTATGCGTTAGCTGTGCCTGGGCCGACGAAGCCATCGTCACCGACCGGCCTGACTTCGTCGAATCGAGCGACGTCGTCGGCAAGGGCCGCTTCCAGATCGAGACCAGCATCGCCGGCGAACGCGACAAGACCGACGGCATCCGCGTGCGCGGGCTGTCCACGCCGACGCTGCTGCGCCTGGGCGTCAGCGACACGCTGGAACTGCGGCTGGAAACCGACGGCCGCGCCTGGCAGAAGGTCGGCGGCGGGCCGGGCGTGCGCGGCTGGTCCGACATTTCGATCGGCACCAAGTGGCACATCCAGGACGGTGACGAGGAGAGCATGAGGCCGGCGCTGGCTTGGCTGCTGCACGCCGACCTGGACACCGGCTCCGGCCCGTTCCGCGGCCAGGGCACGCGGCCCTCGCTGCGCATGAGCATCGAGTGGGATCTGCCCGGCGGCTACAACCTGGGCCTGATGCCGGGCGTCTACCGTGACCGCAACGAGGCCGGCGACAGCTTCACCGGCGCGATCATGGCCGTGACCTTCGGCAAGCAGTTCGGCGAGAAGCTGCACGGCTTCGTGGAACTCGCAGGCCAGCAACTTGCGTCGGCCAGGAACGGCGGCAAGCTCGTCACCTTCGACACCGGCGCCAGCTACCTGCTCAGCGACAGCGTCCAGGTCGACGGCGCGCTGTTCCTGGGCCTCAACAAGACCAGCCCCGACCTGGGCTGGACCGTTGGCGTGTCGGTGAAATTCTGATCGGGGAGCCGGGGATGACGATCAAGCAAAGAATGCTGGCCTTGAGCCTGCTGGGCCAGGCCTTCGTGCTGGCCGTGGGTTTCGTCGGCTACCAGGCCATCGACAGCCTCGCGTCGACCAACGCGGCGCTGACCGAGTCGGGCTCGGCCTTGAAGGCGCAGATGGCGGCCGACCAGATGCACGACGCACTGCGCGGCGACGTGTTGCGCGCGCTGCTGGCCGCCACCGGCAAGGACGATCCGGCTCAGATCCGCAAGGATGTGAACGAGCACGTCAAGGAGTTCCGCGAACAGATCGACGCGCTGAAGGCGCTGCCGCTGAGCGAGCCCATCCGCGCCAGCATCGCCAAGGCGGAGGCGCCGCTGGGCGCCTATGTCGCGAGCGCCGACGAGACGGTGCGGCTGGCCGCCAGCGATCTGCCCGCCGCCCAGGCGCGCATGCCGTCTTTCGACGCCGCCTTCAAGACGCTGGAAACGCAGATGGCTGCGATGAGCGATCTGATCGAGCAGCAGGCCCAGGCGGTCCAGGCCCGGGGCGAGAAAACCGACAGCCGGGCACGCACGATGCTGATCGCAGCGGCGCTGCTGGCGGCGGCGATCCTGCTGACGATCAACGTCCTGGTCGGCCGCAGCATCACGCGGCCGCTGTCGCGTGCGGTCGAGGTCACCGAGGGCGTGGCCGCCGGCGACCTGAGCGGGCGCATCGAGGCCGGCGGCGCGGACGAGACGGGTCAGCTCTTGAATGCGCTGGGCCGGATGAACAGCGATCTCGGCGCCATCGTCGGCCAGGTGCGGCAAAGCGCCGATGCCATTGCCGACGGCTCGGCCGAGATCGCCACCGGCAGCCTGGACCTCAGCCAGCGCACCGAGGAGCAGGCGGGCAGCCTGGAGCAGACCGCCGCCTCGATGGAGCAGCTCACCGCCACCGTGCGCAACAACGCCGACACCGCGCGCCGCGCCTCCGAGCTGGCCGGCCATGCGGCCAAGGTCGCGGCCGACGGGGGCCAAGCGGTACAGCAGGTCGTGCGGACGATGTCGGAGATTTCGGCCAGCGCCACGAAGATCGCCGACATCATCGGCACGATCGACGGCATCGCCTTCCAGACCAACATCCTCGCGCTGAATGCCGCGGTGGAAGCGGCGCGGGCCGGCGAGCAGGGGCGCGGCTTCGCGGTCGTGGCCGGCGAGGTGCGCACGCTGGCACAGCGCAGCGCGCAGGCGGCCAAGGAGATCAAGGCCTTGATCGGCGACAGCGTCGCCAAGGTGGAGGCCGGCACCAGCCAGGTGGACGTCGCCGGCTCGACGATCGCCGGCGTGGTCTCCGAGGTGGGCAAGGTGAACGCGCTGATCGCCGAGATCAGCACCGCCAGCCAGGAGCAGAGCCGCGGCATCGTCCAGGTCGGCGAGGCGGTGACGCAGCTCGACAAGATGACGCAGCAGAACGCCGCGCTGGTGGAGGAATCCGCCGCGGCGGCGGAGAGCCTGAAGGAACAGGCGGCACGGCTGGCGGCCGTGGTGGCGCAGTTCCGGCTGCCTTAGCCGGTAGCCCGCCGGCGCTCTCTTCAGCGCTTGCGGACGATGATGCTGCCGACCGAGTAGCCGGCGCCGAACGAGCAGATCACGCCCAGATCGCCGGCCGAGAGGCCACCGCGGTGCTCGTGGAACGCGATGATCGAACCGGCCGAGGCGGTGTTGGCATAGGTGTCCAGGATCAGCGGCGCCAGGTCTGGGCCGACTTCACCGCCCACCAGCTTCTTGATCACCAACTGGTTCATGCCCAGGTTGGCCTGGTGCAGCCAGTAACGGCGAACTTCGGCGGGCTGGATCTGCAGCGCCGCGAGGTGGCCCTCGATATGGGCCGCGGCGATCGGTACCACCTCCTTGAACACCTTGCGGCCTTCCTGGCGGAACAGCTTGTCGCGGGCGTCGGGGTCGCTGTCCTCGGCCTTGTTGAGGAAGCCGAAGTTGTTGCGGATATTGTTCGAGAACTGCGTGGCCAGCTTGGTGCCGAGCACTTCCCACTGCTCGCTGGACGTCGCGGTTTCCGCGCGCTCCAGCACCATCGCCGTGCAGACGTCGCCGAAGATGAAATGGCAGTCGCGGTCCTTCCAGGCCAGGTGGGCGGAGGTGATCTCGGGGTTGACCATCAGCACGCACTTCGCGGTGCCGGCCTTCAGCGCGTTGACCGCCTGCTCGATCGCGAAGGTGGCGGCCGAGCAGGCCACGTTCATGTCGAAGCCGTAGCCGCCGGCGCCCAGCGCCTGCTGGATCTCGATGGCCATCGCCGGGTAGGCGCGCTGCATGTTGGCGCTGGAGCAGATGACGAAATCCACGTCCTCGGGCTTCTTGTTCGCGGCGGCCAGCGCCTTCTTCGCCGCGTCGACGGCGATCTCGGCCATCAGCGAGAGCTGGTCGTCGGCGCGCTCCTCGAAGTGCGGGTACATCCGCTGCGGATCGAGCACGCCCTGCTTCTCGATCACGTAGCGCTGCTTGATGCCGGAGGCTTTCTCGATGAATTCGACGCTGGAGTGCGTCAGCGCGACAGCCGTTCCCTCGGCGATCTGCGCGGCGTTCTTCTCGTTCTGGAGATCGGCGTACTGGTTGAAGGCCTCGACCAGTTCGGCGTTGGTGATGATGTGCGGAGGCTGATACAGACCCGTGCCGCTGATGACGATGGTGCTCATGGGCGGGGAGTTTAGCGAGTCGCACCAGCGTGAAGCAGCCTCGACTGCACTGCCCCGGGAAAGTGCGTAGAATCAATCACCGGGCCCAAATTTTGGACGCCCGGTTTTTTATGCCCGCACCTCTCCTAGCTGAGGGGCTTCGCCGGCGGACCGGTCTCCAAGTCAAGCGCTCGCAGCCCAGGCGGTGCACTGCATGAACGCACCCCGACATTGCGACTTGAAGCCAAATGGAAATCTTCGACTACGACAACATCCTCCTGCTGCCACGCAAGTGCCGCGTGGAGAGTCGTTCCGACTGCGACACCTCGATCGAGTTCGGCCCGCGCCGCTTCAAGCTGCCGGTCGTGCCCGCGAACATGAAGACGGTGCTGGACGAGCCGATCACCGAATGGCTCGCCGCCAACGGCTACTTCTACGTGATGCACCGCTTCGACCTGGACACGGTCGCCTACGCCAAGCAGATGCGCAGCAAGGGCCTGTTCGTCTCGATCAGCTCGGGCGTCAAGCCGGCCGACTACGCGATCATCGACCGCCTCGCGGCCGAGGGCGTGGGCGCAGACTACATCACCATCGACATTGCCCACGGCCATGCGGACAGCGTCCAGCGCATGATCGCCCACATCAAGAACAAGCTGCCGAACACCTTCGTGATCGCCGGTAACGTCGGCACGCCCGAGGGCGTGATCGACCTTGAGAACTGGGGCGCCGACGCGACCAAGGTCGGCATCGGCCCGGGCAAGGTCTGCATCACGCGGCTGAAGACCGGCTTCGGCACCGGCGGCTGGCAGCTCTCGGCGCTGAAGTGGTGCGCCCGCGTGGCGACCAAGCCCATCGTCGCCGACGGCGGCATCCGCCACCATGGCGACATCGCCAAGAGCGTGCGCTTCGGCGCCTCGATGGTGATGATCGGCTCGCTGTTCGCCGGCCACGAGGAATCGCCCGGCAAGACGGTCGAGGTCGACGGCAAGCTGTTCAAGGAGTACTACGGCTCCGCCTCGGACTTCAACAAGGGCGAGTACAAGCACGTGGAAGGCAAGCGCATCCTGGAGCCGGTCAAGGGCAAGCTGGCCGACACGCTGCGCGAGATGGAAGAGGACGTGCAGAGCTCGGTGTCGTATGCGGGTGGCCGTGCGCTGGCGGATCTGCGCAAGGTGAATTACGTCGTCCTGGGCGGAGAGAATGCGGGAGAGCATCTCTTCATGTGACGGGCAAGCTCAACGCCACCTCCAGACCGGGATTGGCGTTGCGGATCTCCAAGCGGCCGCCATGCGCGGCCGCAATCATTTTGCAGAGATTGAGACCCAGGCCGACACCGCCATCGGCCCGCGTGCGCGCAGCGTCGGGTCGATAGAAGGGCTCGCCAAGGTGCGCCAGCGCTTCTTCCGGCACACCCGTGCCGTGATCGCGCACCGTGAGGCGCACGAGCTGCCCGTCCAGCTTCAAGGCAACCGTGACCGGGCCGCTCGCCGCGTCGTTGTGGCGCTTCGCGTTGTCTACCAGATTCCGCAGCAGCAGCTGAACTCGCATTGGGTCGAGGCGCAGGATCGGCACCTCGTCGTCGATGTCCGTCTCCACGCCCTCGATGCTGTCCACCAGGGCCGCCAGATCGACGTTCTGCAACTGCAGTGCGCTATGGCCGCCGCCGAGCTTCTCGCTCTCCAGCAGCGCCGAGATCAGGTCGCGCATGTCGCCGAGATCCTTGAGCAGTGCGTCTTTCGACGCGCCCTCCTCGATCAGCTCGGCATGCAGCCGCGCGCGGGTCAGCGGGCTGCGCAGTTCGTGGCTGACCGCCAGCAGCAGCGCGCGCTTGCCGTCCAGCATTGCCTGGATGTCGGTGGCCATCTGGTTGAAACGCTGCGTCAGGTCGCCGATCTCGTCGCGGGCGAAGACCGGCACGCGGTGAGAGAAGTCGCCTCGGCCGTAGATCTGAGCGGCGCGGGCCAGCGCGCGCAGCGGCCACAGCATCCGGCGGATGCCGGCATAGGCCACACCCATCACCAAGAGCAACAGCGGCACGGCCCACAGCGCGCCATAGTGGCCCGAAACGGCACCCCAAAGGATCAGGCTGCCCAGCAGCGCCAGGCCGATGAAGGTGGCAATCAGCCGCGCGCCCAATGAGTGCTTGAAGCGCGCATGCTGGCGGTTCCACCGGTGCTGCCAGTGCAGTTGGTGATGGCGCTCCCGCAGCTTGTGCAGGACGGCGATTTCCTCCGGGCTGAGGTCGTGCCGAGCGTGTGGTCGATGTCGCCTCATGACAGCACCGGTAGCGCGAAGCAATAGCCGGCATTGCGCAGCGTCTTCAGCGCCTCCAGCGGCTCCAGCTTCTTGCGGATGCGGCTGACGAGGATGTCGACGGCGCGGGTGAACAACTCGGCCTCCTGGCCACGCAGGCTGTTCAGGATCTCGTCGCGGCTGAACACGCGGCCGGGTTCGCGGGCCAGCATCAGCACCAACTCGTACTCGGTGCTGGTCAGCTCAACCAGGCCGCTGGCGGTCTTCACCTCGCGACGCACCGGGTCGATCGTCAGGCCATCGAAGCTGAGGCCCGTTGGTGACGGTACCGGCGCGAAGCGCGTGCGCCGCAGGATGGTCTGCAGCCGCGCCGCGAGTTCGCGCGGCTCGAAGGGTTTGGAGAGATAGTCGTCCGCGCCCAGTTCCAGGCCGACGACGCGGTCGGTCAGGTCGCCACGGGCGGTCAGCATCAGCACCGGCAACTGCGCCAAATACGGCTCTCCGGCGGCGCGCAGCCGCTTGCAGAACTCGAAGCCGTCCATCTCGGGCAGCATGCCGTCGAGGATCAGCGCGTCGAAGCGTTCGGCGGCGAGGCGCTTCATGGCCTCGCTGGGCCGCACGACCTGCAGCAGCTCGAAGTCGAAGCGCTTCAGGTACTGGGCCAGCGGCGGGCCCAGCGCCTCGTCGTCATCGAGCAGCAGCAGGCGATGCATCGCTTCAGAAGAAGTTCACGAGAAACGGCGCGAGCGGGTGCGCAGCAGGAAGCGCAAGGCCTGCTTCTGCTCGGCGTCGAGGCTGTCGAAGAAGTCGCCGGCGGCATTGATGAGGCCGGGGCCGGCGGCGCGGATCGCGTCGAGGCGCGAGTCCAGCAGCTGCTGGGCGGTGGCGCGATCGAAGCTCTCGCCGCCCAGCAGGTCCTTCAGGGAGTCTGACAGGCCGGACTTCATCGCGGCGCGCTGGGCCTGCGCGTCCTTCAGCAAGGTGGCGAGCAGTTCCTGCTGCTTGTCGTTCAGGTCGAGCTTGCCACTGGCGCGGGCCACGATGAATTCGAGGAATTCTGCGGGATCTCCACGATGGTGATGATGGCCGCCGAAGTGATGGCCGAAATGGTGATGATCGCGAAAGGAGCGGAAGGGGTTCATGAAACGCATGGGGTAGGTCCTGTGGGTTGATGGCCAGGAACGTCCTGTCCATGGGTTCCCATGATTCCGGCTTCACCCCTTCGAAGCATCTCGTGGCCGTATCGTCGTTTTTCGTTTTGTATCAGCACCAGGCTCAGCCCAAGCGGTCGAGCGCCTGTTGAAAGCGGGCCACGGCGCCGTCCACGTCCTTCAGCTTGTCCAGCCCGAACAGTCCGAGGCGGAAGCTCTTGTAGTCCGGGCCTTCGTCGCAGGCCAGCGGTACGCCGGCGGCGATCTGCAGGCCCTGCGCGGCGAAGGCCGAGCCCTTGTGCCAGTCGTCCTTCGCCGTGTAGCTGACGACGACGCCCGGCGCCTCGAAGCCCGGCGCGGCCACGCTCGCAATGCCTCGCTCGGCCAGCAGCGCGCGCACGCGCCGGCCCAGCTCGAACTGCGCCTCACGGCCCTTGGGGAAGCCGAATTCGCGCATCTCGTTCATCGCGTCGCGCAGGAAGAGCAGGCCGTCGGTGGGCAAGGTGGCGTGGTAGGCATGGGCGCCCGCCTCATAGGTCTGCATGATCGAGAGCCACTTCTTCAGGTCGAGGCTGAAGCTGTCGCTGGTGGTCGACTCCAGCTTCTCGAGCGCGCGCTCGCCGAGCATGATCAGGCCTGCGCAGGGCGTGCCGCTCCAGCCCTTCTGCGGCGCGCTGACCAGCACGTCGATGCCGATCGCCTGCATGTCCACCCAGGCGGCGCCGGAGGCCACGCAGTCCAGCACCAGCAGGCCGCCGACGGCACGCACCGCCTCGGACATCGCCTTCAGGTAGTCGTCCGGCAGCAGCATGCCCGAGGCGGTCTCGACGTGCGGGCAGAACACAACCTGCGGCTTCTCGCGGCGGATCGCCTCGACCATCTCCTCGATCGGCGCCGCCGCGAACGGTTCCTGGGCACCGTGCTTGGCACGCCGGGCCTTGTGCACGCTGATGTCGGTGCTCATGCGGCCGGCCTCGATGATCTGCGTCCAGCGGTAGCTGAACCAGCCGTTGCGCACGATCAGTACTTTCTGGCCCTGGACGAACTGACGCGCCACCGATTCCATGCCGGTGCTGCCGCTGCCCGGCACGATGGCCACGGCCTTGGCCTGGTAGACCTCCTTCAGCGTGGCGGAGATGTCGCGCATCACCTGCTGGAAGCGCTTGGACATGTGGTTCAGGCTGCGGTCGGTGTAGACGACCGAGTATTCGAGCAGGCCGTCGGGATCGACGTCGGGGCGCAGGGCGGGCATGGCGAAAGTCTCCTGTTGTGCTTGGTGAAGCAATGGGCCTCGCCCCATGGTATCTACAATCGCCCCTCCCCCGCCGAGCCGACCGAACGAACCCTTTTGTCATGACCGAACTCGCCAAGTCCTTCGAACCCGCCGCCCTGGAAGCCCACTGGGGTCCGCTGTGGGAATCCCTCGGCCTCTACAAGCCGACGCTGGACGTCTCGAAGGAATCGTTCAGCATCCAGCTGCCGCCGCCGAACGTCACCGGCACGCTGCACATGGGCCATGCGTTCAACCAGACGATCATGGACTCGCTGACGCGCTACCACCGGATGCGCGGCCACAACACGCTGTGGGTGCCCGGCACCGACCACGCCGGCATCGCCACGCAGATCGTCGTGGAGCGCCAGTTGCAGGAGAAGGGCCAGACCCGCCACGACCTCGGCCGCAAGAACTTCGTCGCGCGCGTCTGGGACTGGAAGCAGGAGTCCGGCAACACGATCACGCGCCAGATGCGCCGGATGGGCGACAGCGTCTCGTGGGAGCACGAGTACTTCACGATGGACGAGAAGCTCTCGAAGGTCGTCAACGAGACCTTCGTGCGCCTGTTCGACGAAGGCCTGATCTACCGCGGCACGCGCCTGGTGAACTGGGACCCGGTGCTGAAGTCGGCGGTGTCCGAGCTGGAGGTGAACAGCGAGGAGGAGGACGGCTTCCTCTGGCACATCCGCTACCCGTTGGCCGATGGCAGCGGCTCGCTGGTAGTTGCCACCACCCGCCCGGAAACGATGCTGGGCGACGTGGCCGTGATGGTCCACCCCGAGGACGAGCGCTATGCCGCGCTGGTCGGCAAGCAGGTGAAGCTGCCGCTGACCGAGCGCACGATTCCGGTGATCGCCGACGACTATGTGGACCGCGAGTTCGGCACCGGCGTCGTCAAGGTCACGCCGGCGCACGACGTCAACGACTATGCGGTGGGCCAGCGCCACGGCCTGCCGATGATCGGCGTGCTGTCGCTGGACGCCACGATCAACGACGAGGCGCCCGAGGCTTACCGCGGTCTGGACCGCTTCGTCGCGCGCAAGCGAGTCGTGGCCGATTTGGACGCGCTGGGCCTGCTGGTCGAGACCAAAAAGCACAAGCTGATGGTGCCGCGCTGCGAGCGCACCGGCCAGGTGATCGAGCCGATGCTCACCGCGCAGTGGTTCGTCGCCACGACCAAGCCCGGCAGCGACGGCAAGAGCATCGCGCAAAAGGCGATCGACGTCGTCGCCGATGGTTCGGTCAAGTTCTACCCCGAGCAGTGGGTGAACACCTACAACCACTGGATGAACAACATCCAGGACTGGTGCATCTCGCGCCAGCTCTGGTGGGGCCACCAGATCCCGGCCTGGTACGGCACCGATGGCGAGCTGTTCGTCGCCCGCAACGAGGACGAGGCCCGCGCCCGCGCCAAGGCGGCCGGCTACCTGGGTGAGCTGACGCGCGACGAAGACGTGCTGGACACCTGGTACTCGTCGGCCCTGGTGCCGTTCTCGACCTTGGGCTGGCCCGAGCAGACGGTCGAGCAGGACCTGTTCCTGCCCTCCTCGGTGCTGGTCACCGGCTACGACATCATCTTCTTCTGGGTCGCCCGGATGATCATGATGACGACCCACTTCACCGGCAAGGTGCCGTTCAAGCACGTCTACATCCACGGCCTGGTGCGCGACTCGCAAGGCCAGAAGATGAGCAAGAGCGAGGGCAATGTGCTCGACCCGGTCGACCTGATCGACGGCATCGAACTGGCCCCGTTGCTGGACAAGCGCACGACCGGCCTGCGCCGCCCCGAGACCGCGCCCAAGGTCCGCAAGGCCACCGAGAAGGAATTCCCGGACGGCATCCCCGGCTTCGGCGCCGACGCGCTGCGCTTCACCTTCGCCTCGCTGGCGACCCTCGGCCGCAACATCAACTTCGATTCGAAACGCTGCGAGGGCTACCGCAATTTCTGCAACAAGCTCTGGAACGCGACCCGCTTCGTGTTGATGAACACCGAGGGCCAGGACTGCGGCCTGCTGGAGCACACGAAGGAGCAGTGCGCGCCGGGCGGCGAGTTCCACGGCTACATGAGCTTCAGCCCGGCCGACCGCTGGATCACCAGCGCGCTGCAGAAGGTCGAGATGGCCGTGGCGCAGGGCTTCGCCGACTACCGCCTCGACAACGTCGCGAATGCGATCTACGCCTTCGTCTGGGACGAGTACTGCGACTGGTACCTGGAGATCGCCAAGGTGCAGATCCAGAACGGTACGGAGGCTCAGCAGCGCGCGACGCGCCGCACGCTGATCCGCGTACTGGAAACCATCCTGCGCCTGCTGCACCCGATCGCGCCCTTCATCACCGAGGAACTGTGGCAGACGGTGGCGCCGATCGCCGGCCGCAAGACCAGCGACTACGTCGCCACCGCCAGCTACCCGGTCGCCCAGCCGGAGCGCATCGACGAGGGTGCCGTCGCCTGGGTCGATCAGCTGAAGCAGGTCGTCGGCATCTGCCGCAGCCTGCGCGGCGAGATGAGCCTGAGCCCGGCCGAGCGGGTGCCGCTGCTGGTCGGCGGGGACACCGGCTTCCTCGCCGAGGCCGCACCGATTTTGAAGGCGCTGGCCAAGCTCAGCGACGTGCAGATCCTCGACGACACGGCCTTCGCCGCCGCCAGCGCGACGGCCCCGGTGCTGGTGCACGGCGCGGCGCGACTGGCGCTGCATGTGGAGATCGACGTCGCGGCCGAAACGGCGCGGCTCTCGAAGGAAATCGATCGGCTGAGCGGCGAGATCACCAAGGCCGAGGCCAAGCTAGGCAACGAGAGCTTCGTCGCCCGCGCGCCGGAAGCCGTCGTCGCGCAGGAGCGTCAAAGGGTGGCGGACTTTACTGCCACCGTGGCCCGCCTGAAGGATCAGCTAGCCCGGCTGGCGCGGTAGACCGGAACTCGGGCGCCGCCTCGCGCGGCGTGTTGAGCAACTCGTCGATGCGCCGTGCCACGCCCCAGGCGGCGCGCGTGCGCGACTCGCGCGTGGTGCTCGCCAGCCGCGGCGTTACCTGCAGGCCAGGCGCCGCCGCGAGCGGCCGGCCAGCCTCGAGCCAGCCAGGCTCCATGCTGTCGAACCAGGCGGCCAGTACGCGGCCGCTGCCCAGCGCCTCGGCCAGCGCGAATTCGTCGAACACGGCCGAGTGCGCAATGCTGACGATCACCTGGCCCTGCCGTGCGAAGCCCAGCACCCGCTCGCCGATCAGCCCGCGATAGCGCGGGAAATACGGCAGTTGCACGCTGACGCCTTCGCACTGCTCCATCAGCTCGTGCAGCGGCAAGGGCTCGATGCCCCACTGCGCCCAGATCGAATCACTCTGGTGCAGGCTCGGGTCATAGCCGACGACACGGGTGCCGAACACCGGCAGCAATTGCGCCAGCGCGCGGGACGCCGGCGACATGCCGATGAGGCCCACGGTGACGCAGCCCAGTTCGCGGCCGACCCACATGCCGTCGCTGGCCTGCACCGGCACGCGCCGCAGCATCGCCAGCAAGGCGCCGATGGCGAACTCTGCCTCCGCGCTGGCCGTGGCTGTCGCGCTGCGGATGACCTCGACGCGAGCGGCCCGGCAGGCTTCCAAGTCGATGTTCTCGACACCCGCGCTCATCCGGCCGACGACGCGCAGCTTGGGCGCCGAGCGAAGCAGGGCCACGTCCACGGCCACGGCGGGCGGCAGGATCAGCGCCTGAACCTGGTGGAGCGCCTCGCGCAGGCGGGCCGGCTCCTGGGCGAGTTCGGGAACGAGGCTGACGGCGTGGCGCTCGGACAGCCACTGCAGCACGTCCGCTTCCAGCGGCTCGAGGATCAGCAGGCTCATCGCACCGGGCTCGGAACGACACCTGTGTAGGACACCGCCGCATGAGCAGGAAGCGCCTGTTGCAGTGCACAAAGCTCATGCAACAATCGCCCGACATCTTCCACTGCCGAGTTTCTTCTTATGGTCGTTTCCGCAGTCACCAAAGCAATCTTCCCCGTTGCCGGCTTGGGCACTCGATTCCTTCCGGCGACCAAGGCTCAGCCGAAGGAAATGATGCCGGTGGTGGACAAGCCGTTGATCCAGTACGCCGTGGAAGAAGCATATGCCGCCGGCGTCCGTGAAATGATTTTTGTAACGGGCCGACACAAACGCCCGATCGAAGATCACTTTGACATGACTTTCGAGCTCGAGGTAGCCCTCGAACAAGCGGGTAAACAGGAGCTGCTGGAGGTCGTGCGCAGCGTCAAGCCGGACGACATGGAGTGCATCTATGTCCGTCAAGCTCAAGCCTTAGGCCTTGGCCACGCGGTGCTGTGCGCCCGGCGCCTCGTCGGCAACGAGCCCTTCGCCGTGCTGCTGGCGGACGACCTGATGGTGGGCCAGCCGCCGGTGCTCAAGCAGATGGTCGAGCAGTACAAGGAGTGGCGCGCCTCGATCCTCGCCGTGCAGGAAGTGCCGGCCGAGCACACGCGCCGCTACGGCATCGTGGCCGGCACGGCCGTCAGCGACAAGCTGATGGACGTGACCCGCATCGTTGAGAAGCCGGCGCCGGAAGATGCACCGTCGCGCCTGGGCGTGGCCGGCCGCTACATCCTGACGCCGGGCGTGTTCCACGAGATCGAGAACCAGCCGCGCGGCGTCGGCGGCGAGATCCAGCTGACGGACGGCATCGCCGGCCTGCTGCGCCGCGAAAAAGTGTTCGCCTATCGCTACGACGGCAAGCGCTACGACTGCGGCAGCAAGGAAGGCTTCCTGCAAGCTAACGTCGAACTTGCACTGACCCATCCGCAGCTCGGCGAAGGCTTCCGCGAGTACCTGCGCTCGGTCGAGATCTAAACGCTCGACAGGACGAAAAAAGGCCACGCGATGCGTGGCCTTCTTCATCGGGCGATGCCGCTCAGCGGCGCTTCAGCACGTGGAAGAATTCGTCGCCGGCCTGGCTCTGCTCGATCAACTCGTTGCCGGTCTGCCGCGCGAAGGCCTGGAAGTCGCGCATCGAACCCGGGTCCGTGGCGACGACCTTCAGCAACTGGCCACTCTCCATCTCGGCCAGCGCCTTCTTGGCCTTCAGGATCGGGAGCGGGCAATTCAAGCCGCGGGTGTCGAGTTCTTTGTTGGCGTCCATGATCGTCTTTGCACGTGCTGGCTCTTGGGAGAACGGATTCTAGATCTTGGGCAAATCGAGCCACTGCGGCTCGATGCCGCGCGAGCGCAACCAGGTGGCCATCGCCTGGCCGGTGCCGGCCGGCCAGCAGCGCACGTCCTCGGGCTTGATCAGCTTGTATTCCGCCAGTTCCGGCGACAGCACGATCTCGCCACGCGCCTGCGCATGGTAGGCGATGATCATCTGGTTCATGCGCTGGAAGTCCCAGACGCCCAGCAGGTTCAGTGCATTCACTTGCAGCGAGGTTTCTTCGGCCACCTCGCGCCGGATGCCGTCCTCCGGCGTCTCGCCGGCTTCCATGAAGCCGGTGATCAGCCCGAAGAAGCGACCGGGCCAGGCCGCGTTGCGCGCCAGCAAGACCTGACCCTCGCGATCCACGCACTCGATCACCGCCGCCAGCACCGGCGTCGGGTTGTTCCAGTGCGTGAAGCCGCAGGCCGGGCAACGCAGCCGCTCTTTCGGGCCGCCGTCCTCGTCCTGGGTCAGAAGCGCGAGTTCGGTCGCGCACTGCGGGCAGAACTTGAAGGTCATGTATGCCCCTCGCCCGGTGAGTACACCGGTCGATCCCCCAAGGGGATGCGAGCTTGCTTGGGGCGGCCCGGCGCTGCGCTCATGCCGGAAACACGCCCGTGGACAAGTAGCGATCGCCGCGGTCGCAGACGACGAACACGATCGTCGCGTTCTCGACCGTCTTGGCCAGTTGCAGCGCCACCCAGCAGGCGCCGGCCGCCGAGATGCCGCCGAACAGGCCCTCCTCGCGCGCCAGGCGCCGCGCCATGTCCTCGGCGTCCGACTGGGTCACCAGCACCAGCTCATCGACCGCCGCCGGGTCGTAGATCTTCGGCAGGTAGGCCTCGGGCCACTTGCGGATGCCCGGAATGCGCGAACCTTCGGACGGCTGCGCGCCGACGATGCGGATCGCCGGATTCTTTTCCCTCAGGAACTTCGAGGTGCCTGTGATGGTGCCGGTCGTGCCCATGGCACTGACGAAGTGGGTGATCTGACCCTCGGTGTCGCGCCACAGCTCGGGGCCGGTAGTTTCGTAATGGATACGCGGGTTGTCCGCGTTCGCAAACTGGTCGAGCACCTTGCCCTTGCCGTCGCGCTGCATCTGCTCGGCCAGGTCGCGGGCGTATTCCATGCCGCCGGAGCGCGGCGTCAGCATCAGCTCGGCGCCGAAGGCCTTCATCGTCTGCGCACGTTCGACCGACAGGTCCTCCGGCATGATCAGCACCATCCGGTAGCCGCGGATCGCAGCGGCCATCGCCAGCGCGATGCCGGTGTTGCCGGACGTGGCTTCGATCAGCGTGTCGCCCGGCTTGATCTCGCCGCGCTCCTCGGCGCGCCGGATCATGCTGATCGCCGGCCTGTCCTTCACCGAGCCGGCAGGGTTGTTGCCTTCCAGCTTGGCCAGGATCACATTGCCGCGGGCCTGCGCCTCCGGCAGCAGGCGCTGCAAGCGCACCAGCGGCGTGTTGCCGATCACATCCTCGAGGCTCGGGTACTGCTTCTTGCTCATGCGCCCATTGTGGCAGCCAACGTCGCGCGCTGCCGGGTGGCTGGTATTTGTATGGCACAATCGACGGCTTCCGATGCCGATCTGCCCGGGTGGCGAAATCGGTAGACGCAGGGGACTCAAAATCCCCCGCCGCAAGGTGTGCCGGTTCGAGTCCGGCCCCGGGCACCAGGATCATCAGAAGGCATCCGGAAACCAATCAGCAAAAAGTACTCGGCAAGTACGAGCCCCGCACGACGGGGCTTTTTTGCGCCTGCCCGCAGCTCGCACTTTGCGCTTTCCCCAAGTCTTGCCGCTTGGGCAGTCCGCATACACTGGCGCTCTTGCATCGGTGCCCTTCTTCCTGCGGCACCGCGGTCCTGCACCGAGCCTTGAGCCAGCCCTTCATGCCCCAACTTCCACCGGTCACCAAAGCTTTCCTCCTGGCTTGCGTCGCGCTCTATTGCCTGCCATTCGTGGTACCGCCAGCCCGATACTGGTACGGCTGGTTGGAACTGTGGCCGATCGCCTCCGGCAATTTCTTCCCGTGGCAGGTCATCACCTATGCGTTCCTGCACGCTGAAGACAATTTTTTCCACATCTTCTTCAACATGCTGGGCCTGTGGATGTTCGGCTCGGAACTGGAGCGTGTGTGGGGTGGCAAGCGGTACACGCAGATCCTGGTCGCTAGCACGCTCAGCGCCGCCTTCGTCCAATTGCTGATTACCTACCTGATGGGCTCGATGTCGCCAACGATCGGTGCGTCGGGCGCGCTGTACGGCCTGCTGCTGTCCTTCGGCATGCTGTTTCCGGATCGCATCATCGTTCCGCTGATCCCACCAATACCGATGAAGGCGAAATATTTCGTCGCGATCTTCGGTGCGTTGGAGCTGTTCCTGGGCTACAGGAACCGCGATGGCGTTGCGCACTTCGCCCACTTGGGCGGCATGCTCGGCGCCTGGCTGCTGATCCGCTACTGGCGCGGCTCGCGCCGACGCTAACCATCGCTTTCAGTCCATCGCCGCGTGCAGCGCGCCCTCTTCCTCAGGCGTCAGCTTCGTCTTCTTCGGCTTGATCAGCCACAGCAGCGGCAGCACGAGCAGCGTGAGGCCCAGCATCAGCTTGAAGTCGTCGAGGTAGGCGATCATCGCCGCCTGGCGGGTCACCTCGCCGTTCAGCGCCGCCAGGCCGGCCGTGCTGCCGAGCTGGTAGCCGGCGGTGTCCTGCAGCTGGATCGCGCGGTTCGTCGAGCTCAGCGTTTCCGCCAGCGAGGCGTGCGCCACCTGCGTGTTGCGTACCCACAGCGTCTGCACCAGCGAGATGCCGATGCTGCTGCCGATATTGCGCACCAGGCTGTACAGCGCCGTACCCTGCGCGAACATCGCCGGCTCCAAGGTCGAGAAGGTCACCGTCGACAGCGGCACGAACACCAGGCCCAGGCCGAAGCCCTGGACCACGCCGGGCCACAGGATGTCGCTCTGCGACAGGGTCAGCGTGTAGCCGCTCATCGCCCACAGCGATACCGCCGTGATCGAGAAGCCGCTGAACAGCAGCAGCCGCGAATCGACCTTGCCGACAAGCCGCCCGACCAGCAGCATCGACACCATCGTGCCGACGCCGCTGGGCGCCATCAAGAGGCCCGCCGTCATCACCGGGTAGTCCATCAAGGTCTGCAGCATTGGTGGCGTCAGCGCGCGCACCGCGTAGAGCACCGCGCCGACGATGAAGATGAACATCAGCCCGCTGATGAAATTGCCGTTCTGCAGCAGGCGGAAATCGACGAAGGCCTGCTGCGCCGGCGTGAACAGCGTGTGCACGATGAAGTACGAAGACGCGACGACGAAGATCACCAGCTCGATCCAGGTCTCCATCGAATTCAACCAGTCGTTGTCCTGCCCGCGGTCCAGCAGCATCTGCAACGCGCCGATGGCCAGGCTCAGCGTGGCGAAGCCGAAGACGTCGAAGCGCATCAAGCGTGCCGCCTTCGTCGGGCGGATGTAGCGCCAGATGCCGTAGAAGGCCATCGCGCCGATCGGCAGGTTGATGAAGAAGACCCAGCGCCAGTCGTAGCTGTCCGTCAGCCAGCCACCGAGGCTCGGCCCCAGGATGGGGCCGACCATCACGCCCATGCCCCACATCGCCATCGCCGAGCCGCGCTTGGCCGGCGGGTTGATTTCCAGCAGCACCGCCTGCGACAGCGGCACCAGCGCCGCGCCGAACATGCCCTGCAGCAGTCGCGCGACAACGATCTCGCCCAGCGACAGGGACACGCCGCACAGCAGCGAAGCGATCGTGAAACCGGCCACCGACGCGAGGAACACGCGCTTTTGCGTGAAGCGGTCGCACATCCAGCCGGTCAGCGGCGTGGCGATCGCGGCGGCGACGATGTAGCTGGTCAGCACCCAGGTGATCTGGTCGGCCGAGGCCGACAGGCTGCCCTGCATGTGCGGCAGCGCGACGTTGGCGATCGTCGAATCGAGCGTCTGGATGATCGTGGCCAGCATTACCGAGACGGTGATCATCTGCCGGTTCAAGGGCACCGGCTGGACCGGAATCTCGGGCTTCATGATGCGGCGTCGTCCATCGCCTGCTGCAGTTGCTCCAGCAGTTCGGCCGCCGCCAGCAACGCATTCGGATCGATGCCGGCCAGCAATTGCCGGCGCACCGCATTCGCTTCGACGCGGACCTGTCCGTAAAGCTCCATGCCGGCCGGCGTCAGCGCGACGCGCTTGACGCGGCGGTCGGTCTCCGACGGCACGCGCTCGATCAGGCCCGCGCCGGCCAGCCGGTCGAGCATCGCCACCATCGTCGCGCCTTCGACACCGACCTTCTGCGCCAGCTCCGATTGCGACAGCGGCGTCTTCGCCTTGGCGACGAAGGTCACCGTCATCCAGGCCGCCTGGCTCATGCCCAGGCCCTTCAGGCGCCGGTCGATCAGCAGGCGCCAGGCCCGAGCGGTGTTGTGCAAGGCGGCGCTGAAGCGCTCCTCAAGTGCCGACATACGAAGCTCACTAATGATTAGCTATCTAATCATTATCGCACTTTCGAAGTCAGGCGGTGATGCCCTCCCGGACATGCGGGTAGCGCAGCTTCAGCCGCAGCTCGCGCTTCAGCCGGCGGTTGTGGAGACGGCGCGATTCGCCGAGGAAGCTCAGCTGCATCGGCGTCATCTGCTGCTGCGCCTCGGCGCGGCCAATGCGCGGCGGACGCGGGAGGCCGCACAGGTCGGCGGCGAGGTCGAAGTAGTCGCCCATCAGCATCTCGCTGTCGTCCACCGCATGCAGCACGCGCGGCGACGGGCCGCGTTGCAGTGCGAGCACGCAGGCGCGCGCCAGGTCGTCCGCATGGATGTGGTTCGTATAGACGTCGTCCTCCCGGCGCAGCACCGGCCGGCCCGCCAGCAAGCGCTCGCGCGGATGGCCGCCGGCACGGTCTCCGGCGTAGATGCCGGGCACACGCAGGATCGTCACGGCGCAGCCGAAGGCCTGGCCGAACCAGCGCAGCCGTGCCTCGGCGTCGACGCGCCGGCGCGCGCGATCGGTGGCGGGCGCCACGGCGCGGGTCTCGTCGAAGCGTGCGCCCTCGCAGTCGCCGTAGACGCCGGTCGTGCTCGCATAGACGATGCGGCGCGGCGCTCGCTTGCGGGCCAGCGCCTGCAGCAGTGCCGCGGTGCGCAGATCCTGCGGCCCGGCCGCCTGCGGAGGAGCCAGGTGAAGCACGGCGTCGGCCCAGCCGGCCAGGCGGGCCAGCGTTGCAGGCGCATCGAGATTGCCGATCAGCGGGATCGCGCCGGCACTGCGCAGTTCCTCGCGACGCGCGGGATTGGAGGTCAGCGCCGCGATGCGCCAGCGCGTGTTCAGCAGCTTCAGCACGCGCAGACCGATGTCCCCGCAACCGACGATCAACAGGCGCGGCCGCCGGGCCGACGAAAGGACGGAAAAGCTCATCAGGCGGGCTCAGGCAAAATACGCGGCCCAGTGTAGGGCTCGTGCGTTCAGCTTCCGCCATCCGATGAATTTCCAGGTTACTGTCCAGCCCGCCGGCCGCGCATTCGAGGTCGAGCGTGATGAAACGATCTTGAGCGCGGCGATCCGACAGGGTGTGGGCCTGCCCTACGGTTGCCGCGATGGCGCCTGCGGCTCCTGCAAGAGCCGCCTGATCGAAGGCCGCGTGATCCATGGCGCCCACCAGCCGAAGACGCTGACGCCGGCGGAGGAAGAAGCCGGCTTCGTGCTGACCTGCTGCGCCACGCCGCAGACCGATTGCCAGCTCGAGGCCCGCACGGTCCCCGGCGCCGGCGAGTTCCCCATCCTGAAGCTGCCGACCCGTGTGATGAGCATGAGCCGCCCGGCCGCCGACGTCGCCGTGCTGCGGCTGCAACTGCCGGCCACGCAGAACTTCCAGTTCCACGCCGGCCAGTACGTGGAATTTATCCTCCGCGACGGCGCGCGCCGCAGCTACAGCATGGCCAACGCGCCGCACATGCTGGGCACGCCGGCGGCGATCGAGCTGCACATCCGCCACATGCCCGGCGGCAAGTTCACCGACCACGTGTTCGGCACGATGAAGGAGAAGGACATCCTGCGCATGGAAGGCCCGTTCGGCAGCTTCTTCCTGCGCGAGGACGCCGACAAGCCGATCGTGCTGCTCGCCAGCGGCACCGGCTTCGCGCCGATCAAGGCGATCGTCGAGCGGATGCAGGAACTCGGCTCGACACGGCCCGCGACCTTGTACTGGGGCTGCCGCAGCAAGGCGGACCTCTATCTGCACGACTGGGCGCTCGCAGCGGCGGCAGCGATGCCGAAGCTGCGCTACGTGCCGGTGCTGTCCGAGCCGAAGCCCGAGGACGGCTGGACCGGCCGTACCGGCCTCGTCCACCAGGCGGTGATGACGGACCAGCCCGATCTTTCCGGCCACCAGGTCTATGCCTGCGGCGCGCCGGTGATGGTCGATTCGGCGCAGCGCGATTTCGTCGCCCGCTGCGGACTGCCGGAGGAAGAGTTCTACGCGGACTCTTTCACCTCGGAAGCCGACAAGCACGGAGGCTGATTCACCATGATGTTCAAGCCACCCTACCTCGCTGCCGATCAACTCGACACTCACCTGCGCGACGTGGGGCATGCAGTGCTCGCGCCGTCCAGCCTCGCCGAGGGCCTGGGCTGCTGCGCCGCCGAGCTCGCGCCGCTGCAGCCCTTCTGGAACGACCTGCCGGCCGACGCCTACCTCAAGGATGGTGGCCGCTACCGCTTCCGCCGCCACAGCTGCTTCGTGGCAGAAGGCGGTGAACTGACCCAGGCACCGCATCGTGCGCATTGGCAGCCGCTGGACTACAACGCGCTGCACGGCGGCATACAGCGCTGGTTCGAGCCGATGGCGCCCGCAGCCGTCGCACAGCCAGGCTGGACGCAGATGCTGCTGGGCCTGGCCGACATCGCCTCGCGGCTCAAGGGCGAGCGGCCCTGGTTCATCGAGGCGCACCAGTTCCGCATCGACACGACAGACGGCATCGGCCGGCCGACACCCGAGGGCGCGCACCGCGACGGCGTCGACCTGGTGGCCGTCTTCCTCGTCGGGCGGAAGCACATCAAGGGCGGCGAATCGCGCGTCTTCGAAGCGCAGGGGCCCAACGGCCAGCGCTTCACGATGAGCGAGCCCTGGACGCTGCTGTTGCTCGACGACGAGCGCGTGATCCACGAAACGACGCCGATCCAGCCGGATGGCGAGCACGGCCACCGCGACACCCTGGTCGTGACGCTACGGGCTCGGGGTTTTCAGGGACCCTGAAGGCGCCGCCCGCTACACTGCGCGCCGACCGCCACAAGCGGTCGCCCCCTTTGTAACCACGCACCACGAGTGCCACAGCATGAACGCCACGACCGATCTGTCGCGCGTCCTCGCCGATCACGCGAGCGCCGCCTCCATCCCTTCCTCGCTCTTCGGCCTGCCCGACCAGCCCGCCCACGAGCGCGTGCTGCTGGCCGCCGACGAGCAGACCGGCCTGAAGGCCATCCTGGCCGTGCACAGCACCGCCCGCGGCCCCGCCTTCGGCGGCTGCCGCTTCTGGACCTATGACAACGAGCTGGCCGCGCTGAACGACGCGCTGCGCCTGTCGCAGGGCATGAGCCTGAAGAACGCGCTGGCCGACCTGCCCTTCGGCGGCGGCAAGGCCGTGATCCTGAAGCCAGCTTCCGGCCAGTTCGACCGCCCCGCGCTGTTCGCCGCCTTCGCCCGCGCCGTGCAGTCGCTGGCCGGCAACTACATCACCGCCGAAGACGTCGGCACCACGACGGCCGACATGCTGGCCATGCAGCAGATCACGCCCTATGTCAGCGGCATCCCGCGCGCCGGTGCCTTCGGCGGCGACCCGAGCCCGAAGACGGCCTGGGGCGTGTTCGTGGCGATCCGCGCCGGCGTTCGCCAGGTGCTGGGCCGTGAATCGCTGGAGGGCGTGCGCGTCGCGCTGCAGGGCCTCGGCGCAGTGGGCTGGCATCTGGCCGAGTTCCTGCACCAGGCCGGCGCGAAGCTGGTCGTGGCCGACATCGACGCGGCCAAGGTGGCGCGCGCCGTCGAGCAGTTCGGCGCGCAAGCGGTCGGCGTGCACGAGATCCTGGCAGCCGAGGTCGACGTCGTCGCGCCGAACGCGCTGGGCGCCACGCTGAATGCTCACTCGATCCCGGCACTGCGTGCCGCGCTGATCTGCGGTGCCGCGAACAACCAGCTCGCCACCGCCGCCGATGGCGATGCGCTGCAGGCACGCGGCATCACCTACCTGCCCGACTACCTGGTCAACGCCGGCGGCATCATCAGCGTCGCCCGCGAGTACCGCAACGAGGGCGAAGAGCGGGCCGTGATGGCCGAGGTCAGCAAGATCAGCGAACGTGTCGTCGAACTGCTGGAGCGCGTCAAGCGCGAGGATTCCACGCCGGGCCGCGTGGCCGACGCCTGGGCGCGCTCGAAGCTGGTGAAGCCGGCCTGATCGGCAGGAACGGCAGGAACGGCACCCCACAAGAGAAGAGGCCCCGCGGGGCCTCTTCTGCTTTCTCCGGCTTCAGGCCAGGTGCTTGTCGAAGTGGTACAGCGTGCGCTCGAGCGCCGTCGCGGCCGCACCGGCGTTGTAGGAGCCGCGCTGGTCGCAGTTGAAGCCGTGGTCGGCCGCGGCGATGTGGACCTCGACCTCTGGATGGGCCCGCTCGAAGGCCTTCACTGTATCCAGGGTGATGTGCTTGTCCTGGTCGCCGAAGTGGGCCATCGTCGGGACCTTGGGCTGGCGCGCGGGCTCCTTGCCGACCGTCATGCCACCGCCGTAGTAGCAGACCGCGGCGGACAGGCCCTTGACGGCTTCGGCCGCGCGCCAGGTCAGCAGGCCGCCCCAGCAGTAGCCGACGACGCCGACCTTGAGGCCGGCCTTCGCCACGTGATCGACGGCGGCCTGGATGTCCTGCAGCACACCCGGTGCCGGCAGCGCTTCGATGGCCGCCTTCAGCTGGCTGCCGCGCGTCATGTCTTCCGAGGTGTAGCCCAGTTGCACCTCGCGTTCGGCGCGATCGAAGGTCGAGGGCGCAATGGCCAGGTAGCCGGCCGCGGCGAAGCGATCGGCCACCGAACGGATGTGCGAGTTGAGGCCGAAGATTTCCTGCAGCACGACGATCGCGCCCTTGGGCGCACCGACGGGCTCGGCGATGTAGGCGGCCGACTGGAAACCATCGGCGGCAGTGAGGGTGATGTGGGTTGGCATATGAACGCTCCGGTAGGACTAATTTTGCTTGCCGGCATCCTCGTCGAGCTTACGCAGGAAGGCCAGCTTCTCACCTATCTTTACCTCCAGCCCGCGCGGCACCGGCTCGTACCAGTGCGGCTCGGCCATGCCCTCGGGCAGATAGCTCTCGCCGGCGGCGTAGGCATGGGGCTCGTCGTGCGCATAGCGGTACTCGTGGCCGTAGCCGAGTTCCTTCATCAGCTTGGTCGGCGCATTGCGCAGGTGCACCGGCACCTCGCGGCTCTTGCCGTCCTGCTTGATGAAGGCGCGCGCCGCGTTGTAGGCCTGGTAGCCGGCGTTGCTCTTCGCGGCGATGGCCAAATAGATCACCGCCTGGCCCAGCGCCAGCTCGCCCTCGGGGCTGCCGAGGCGCTCGTAGGTCAGCGCGGCATCGTTGGCGATCTGCATCGCGCGGGGGTCGGCCAGGCCGATGTCTTCCCAGGCCATGCGCACGATGCGGCGCGCGAGGTAGCGGGCGTCGGCGCCGCCATCGAGCATGCGCGTCAGCCAGTACAGCGCGCCGTCGGGGCTCGAACCGCGCACGGACTTGTGCAGCGCCGAGATCTGGTCGTAGAAGTTGTCGCCGCCTTTGTCGAATCGGCGCGCATTCAGGCTCAGCGCGTTGGTGATGAACTCGGCCGTGATCTCGCTGACGCCTGCCGCGCCGGCTGCCGTGTTGCACTGTTCCAGCAGGTTCAGGAAGCGGCGGGCATCGCCGTCGGCGTAGCCGATGATCGTGTCGGCGGCCTTGTCGTCGATGCTCAGGTGGCTCAGCGCATTGTCCTGCGCGCGCTTCAGCAGCTGCCGCAGTTCGTCCTCGCTGAGCGACTTCAGCACATACACCTGCGCCCGCGAGAGCAGCGCCGAGTTGACCTCGAAGGAGGGGTTCTCGGTGGTCGCGCCGATGAAGGTGAACAGGCCCGATTCGACGTGCGGCAGCAGCGCGTCCTGCTGCGACTTGTTGAAGCGGTGAATCTCGTCGACGAACAGGATCGTGTGCTTGCCCTGGGCGAGGTAGTGCTGCGCCTTCTCCATCGCCTCGCGGATGTCCTTGACGCCGGAGAACACGGCCGACAGCGCGATGAATTCGCACTCGAAGGCGGTGGCGGTGAGCCGCGCCAAGGTCGTCTTGCCGACGCCGGGCGGACCCCAGAAGATCATCGAATGCGCCTTGCCGGACTTGAACGCCAGCCGCAAGGGCTTGCCCTCGCCGAGCAGGTGGGACTGGCCGACCACCTCGTCCAGCGTCTTGGGCCGCAGCAGTTCGGCCAGCGGCGCCGCAGGTTCGGCGGAAAACAGATCTCGCAAATCAGGCATCAGGCGATTGTCTCAGCGCGCTCAGTGCGCTGCGGCCGTCTTCTGGGCCGGCTTCATCACCGCCAGCACCTCGCGCGACAACTGCTCCGCCAGGCTCTGCTCGGCAATGAACACCTCGCCGAGGCCGGCATCGCGCAGCAACTGGGCTTCGTCCTCGCTGAGCGCACGCAGCAGCACGCGGACCGCCGGGTTCAACTGCCGGGCCGTCGCGGCCATCCGCTGAGCCTGGACGTTGTCGCCGCCGGTGACGACCAGCACCGTCGCCCGCGCGATGTGCGCCTGGATCAGCACCGCCGGATCGCTCGCATCGCCACTGACCGCCGCGATGCCGCGCGCACGCAGGCTCTCGACCAGTTCGCGCTGCTGCTCCGCCACGACGAGAGGCACGCCCTGCGCGGTCAGCGCGTCGGCCATCCGCCGGCCGACGCGGCCGCAGCCCACCAGCACGACCTGATCGTGCAGCCGCTCCTGGTCGGTGTCCATCGGCAGCTCGCCGAACGGATCGTCGCGCGCCTCCATCCGGCGCGCCCAGTCGGAGCGACGCAGGATCCAGGCCTTGGCCGGTTCGATGGCGGCGAACAGCAGCGAATTCAGTGCGATCGAGATCAAGGCGCCGGCGAGGATCAGGCTCTGCCCCTGCTCCGGTAGCAGCTTCAGGCTGACGCCCAGGCCCGCCAGGATGAAGGAGAACTCGCCGATCTGGGCCAGGCTCGCGCCGACCGTCAGCGCCGTGTTCAGCGGGTACTTGAAGGCCAGCACCAGCACCACCGCGGCCAGCGTCTTGCCGACCACGATCACCGCCACCACGGCCAGCACCATCAGCGGCTCCTGCACCAGCACGCGCGGATCGAACAGCATGCCTACCGAGACGAAGAACAGCACCGCGAAGGCATCGCGCAACGGCAGCGATTCGTCGGCGGCACGATGGCTGTAGGCCGACTCGCGCATCATCATCCCGGCGAAGAAGGCGCCGAGCGCGAAGGACACGTCGAACAGCACGGCCGACGCATAGGCCACGCCGATCGCCACCGTCACCGTGCAGAGCGTGAACAGCTCGCGCGAGCCGGTGCCGGCCACCGCGAACAGCACTTTCGGGAACACGCGCCGGCCCACCACCAGCATCAGCGCGATAAAGGCCGCCACCTTGGCGAGCGTGATGCCGACGGTGCCGGCCAGGTCCGTGCTGCCCTGCCCGGTGAGGATGCCCGCCAGCGGCGGCAGCAGCACCAGCACGAGCACCATCACCAGATCCTCGACGACCAGCCAGCCGACCGCGATACGGCCGTTCGCCGATTCGAGCTGGCCCTGCGCTTCCAGCGCGCGCAGCAGCACGACCGTGCTGGCCACCGACAGCGACAGCCCCAGCACCAGCGCGGCGCCGAAGGTCCAGCCCCACCAGAACTCCGCGATCAGCAAGCCCAGCGCCGTCGCCACGCCGATCTGCACGATGGCCCCGGGCACGGCGATGCGCTTGACCGACAGCAGGTCGCCCATCGAGAAATGCAGGCCGACGCCGAACATCAGCAGCATCACGCCGATCTCGGCCAGTTGGCCGGCGAGGTGCACGTCGCCGACGAAACCCGGCGTGGCCGGACCGATCGCGATGCCGGCCAGCAGGTAGCCGACCAGCGGCGGCATCCGCAACCGCGCGGCGAGATAACCAAAAACCATGGCCAGGCCGAAGCCCGTGGCGATCGTCGAGATCAGGCTGAAGTGGTGTTCCATCGATCGAGCTTACTGCTCGATCAGGTCGGCGCCGCTGGGCAGCACGAACCTGAATTTGTCGGCCGCCATCGGCACGTTCGTGTTCACCGACGAGAACTGCAGCAGCGAGCGTTGGCCGAAGCCGTCGACGACGTCGATCGCGTCCAGCTCCTTGCCGCGGAAGCCGATCTTCAGGCTCTGCAGGCCGCCGTCGGCCTGCTTCGGCGTCGCCTGCACCCAGTCGACACCGTTGTCGCTGGGCAAGGCCTTCAGCGTGAAATCGCGGTCGAGGTTGGTGCCGGCCAGCAGCGCGGCCGGCGTGGCGCCGAGCGCCTTGTCCATCTTGCGCGAGCTGGCCTGGTTCAGGTCGGGGTCATAGATCCAGACCTTCTGGCCATCACCGACGATGGTCTGCTGGAAGGGCTTGGTGTAGACGAAGCGGAACTGGTCCGGGCGCTGGAAGTCGAAGGTGCCGGACGAGGTCTTCTTTTTCTTGCCGTCGGGCGAGCTGACCGTCTGCGTGAACTGCGCGGTGCCGCTCTTGACCTCGGACACGAAGCCCTTCAAGGCCTGCAGCGCATCGGCATGGGCCAGCAGGGGGCTCGCCGCCAGCAGTGCGGCGGCAAGCATCGGTTTCAGCGTCATCGTCGTCTTCTTCATTCGTCTCGCTTCGGGATGATCAGGTCACGGCTGCCGTTGGTGTTCATCGCGCCGACCAGGCCCGACTTCTCCATCTGCTCCAGCAGGCGCGCGGCTCGGTTATAGCCGATGCGCAAATGCCGCTGCACCAGCGAGATCGAGGCCCGGCGATGCTGCAGCACGATGGCGACCGCCTGGTCGTACATCGCATCGCTCTCGCCGCCGCCCTCGCCGGCCGGCGCACCGGACACCTCGCCGCCGCCGACGCCATCGAGCACGCCGCCCTCGAGGATGCCTTCGATGTAGTTCGGCTCGCCCTGCGTCTTCAGATACTCCACAACGCGGTGGACCTCATCGTCGCTGACGAAGGCGCCGTGGACGCGGATCGGCAGGCCGGTACCGGAGGCCATGTAGAGCATGTCACCCATGCCCAGCAGCGCCTCGGCGCCCATCTGGTCGAGGATGGTGCGGCTGTCGATCTTGGAGCTGACCTGGAAGGACAGGCGCGTCGGGATGTTGGCCTTGATCAGGCCCGTGATCACGTCGACCGAGGGCCGCTGCGTCGCCAGGATCAGGTGGATGCCGGCCGCGCGGGCCTTCTGCGCCAGGCGGGCAATCAGTTCCTCGATCTTCTTGCCGACGACCATCATCAGGTCGGCCAGCTCGTCGATGACGACGACGATGAAGGGCAGGCGCTCCAGCGGCTCGGCGCCCTCGGGGCTCTCGGCCATCAGGCTGAAGGGGTTGGGAATCTTCTCGCCCCGCTCGGCCGCATCGGCGATCTTCTTGTTGTAGCCGGCCAGGTTGCGCACGCCCATCTTGCTCATGAGCTTGTAGCGCCGCTCCATCTCGCCGACACACCAGTTCAGCGCGTTGCCGGCCTGCTTCATGTCGGTGACCACGGGCGCGAGCAGGTGCGGGATGCCCTCGTAGACGCTCATCTCCAGCATCTTCGGGTCGATCATGATCAGGCGTACGTCGCGCGCCTCGGCCTTGTAGAGCAGGCTCAGTATCATCGCGTTGATGCCGACGGACTTGCCCGAGCCGGTGGTGCCGGCGACCAGGCAGTGCGGCATCTTGGCCAGGTCGGCGACGACCGGCGCACCGACGATGTCCTTGCCCAGGGCCATCGTCAGCAGCGAAGCCGCATCGGCGTAGACCTGCGAGCCGAGGATCTCGCTGAGCTTGATCGTCTGGCGGCGCGCATTGGGCAGCTCCAGCGCCATGAAGTTCTTGCCGGGGATCGTCTCGACCACGCGGATGCTGACGAGGCTCAGCGAGCGCGCCAGGTCCTTCGCGAGGCCGACGATCTGCGAGCCCTTGACGCCGGTGGCCGGCTCGATCTCGTAGCGGGTGATGACCGGACCCGGCGAGGCGGCCACGACGCGCACCTCCACGCCGAAGTCGCGCAGCTTCTTCTCGATCATCCGCGAGGTCATCTCGAGCGACTCGGGCGTCACCGTCTCCTGACGCGGCGGCGCGGCGTCGAGCAGGTCGACCTGCGGCAGCTTGGCGTCGCCGGCATCGGTGAACAGCGTCTGCTGGCGCTCCTTGGCGACGCGGGTGGACTTGGGCACCTCGACCACCGGCGCCTCGATGATGATCGGCTCATGGTCCTCGACCACGTGGCGCTCGACCTCGACGACCTTCTCACGCTCTTGCGCGGCTTTCTTGCCGACCTTCTTGTCCTCGACGATCTCGCGGCGCTCGACGCGGTGCTCGCGCATCTCGTCGATCCGCGTGCCCAGCGCCTCGGCCAGGCGCAGCCAGGAGAACTTCAGCGCCAGCGCCGAGCCGGCCAGCAGGCCCGCGATCCAGGCAACGCCTGACCCCGCGAAGCCGAGCATCTTCATGCTCCAGGGGCCCAGCACATAGCCCAGCACGCCGCCGGCATGGCCGGGCAGGCGGGTCTCCCAGCCATAGAGCCGCGTCCATTCGAGCGCGCTGCTCGACGCCATCAGGAGCAGCAGGCCGGCGAACCAGATTGCCGCGCTGCGCAGATTGGGTGCAGGCTCGGCCGCGTCAGCGCGCAGCAGGCCGGCCAGGCTCGCCAGCCAACGGCGCAAGCCGATCAACGGCAGCCACCAGCACGAGTAGCCGAAGGTGAACAGCAACAGGTCCGAGGCCCAGGCGCCCAGCGCCCCGACCTTGTTGCCGTAGAGCTCGCGGCTGCCGGAGCTGGAGAAGGCGGCATCGCGCGCGTCGTGCGTGAGCATCGCCAGCACGAGCAGGCACCACAGCACCGCGCCGACGATCAGCCACAGCGGCGTGCGAAGCGGGTTGCCCCGCGGTGGCGGCGCCGGCACTGCGGCCTTGCGGCTCTGGCGTTTGTAGACTTTCTCGACGGGAGGCGGGACGACGATCTCGTCATCGTCCGCGCGCATCGAACTCAAGGGAAAACTCATGTCCCTGATTGTGTCTCACGCAGTGAGACGTAGCTGTAAGCAATCTCAGTCGTGCTGCAGCCGTTCCTTGATGACGACCGAGCCGTTCTCCAGCGTCTCGATGACGCCCTTGTCCTCGAGGTCCTTCATCACGCGGCTGACCATCTCGCGCGAAGCGCCGACGACCTTGGCCATATCCTGGCGCGAGACCTTGCCGCGGATGATCTTCACGCCCTTCTCTTCCTCGGCCATGTCCAGCAGCGTGCGGGCGACGCGGCCGTACACATCGAGCAGAGCCAGCGATTCGATCTGGCGATCCGCGCTGCGCAGGCGGGCGACGAGGCCGCGCAGGATCGCGTACGACAGACTGCTGCTATCGGGCAGGCAGCGGGCGAACTCGTTGCGGCCGAGCACCAGCATGTCGGTCTGCACCTCGGCGCGGACGGTGGCCGAGTGCGGCTCGTTGTCGATCAGGCTCATCTCGCCGACGTAGTCGCCGTTCTGCAGCACGGCGAGGATCACCTCGCGTCCGCGCGAATCGGCCGTCAGCACGCGAGCCCGGCCGTTCAGCAGGATGAAGAGCGCGTTGGATTTCGTGCCCTGCTCGACGATCAGCTCGCCGCGCTTGAAGCGCCGCTTGACGACGCTGTCCGCAATGGACTGAGCCTGGTCGGTGGTCAGCAGGGAGAACAGGGGTACTCGGCGAATCAGGTCCAGATTGGACAACATTGCCATGAACGGCCTCCTCGGATTGTGGTCTGTCGAAAGCAGGCCGGAGCTGACGGGCCGGCTTGCCTAGAATGGCTGCATTGTGCCAACTCGATCACGCTTTCACATAGGGTGTAGGCCGTAGGAAGCCGTTCGATTTGGAGTTTGGACAACACACTCCCGCTCTTGCGCGCAAAGCGCCCGCCCTCACATCAGTCCCATGAGCCAAGCCATCCAACACCATTCGCTGCTGATTCTCGGTTCCGGCCCGGCCGGCTACACCGCTGCCATCTATGCAGCCCGCGCCAACCTGAAGCCGGTGCTGATCACCGGCATGGCCCAGGGCGGCCAACTGATGACGACGACCGAGGTCGACAACTGGCCCGCCGACGTGATGGGCGTGCAAGGGCCGGAGCTGATGCAGCGCTTCCAGGAACACGCCGAGCGCTTCCAGACGCAGATCATCTTCGACCACATCAACGAGGTCGATTTCGCGAAGCGCCCGTTCACGCTGAAGGGCGACAGCGGCAGCTACACCTGCGACGCGCTGATCATCGCCACCGGCGCCTCGGCCAAGTACCTGGGCCTGGACAGCGAGCAGGCCTTCATGGGCCGCGGGGTCAGTGGTTGCGCGACCTGCGACGGCTTCTTCTACCGCGACCAGGAAGTCTGCGTCGTTGGCGGCGGCAACACGGCCGTCGAGGAAGCGCTGTACCTGTCCAACATTGCCAGCAAGGTCCACGTGATCCACCGCCGCGACAAGTTCCGCGCCGAGCCGATCCTGGTGGACAAGCTCAACGCCAAGGCGGCCGAGGGCAAGGTGCAGCTGCACCTGTTCAACACGCTGGACGAGGTGCTGGGCGACCAGAGCGGCGTCACTGGCGTGCGCATCCGCAGCACCAAGGACGACGCCACGGCGACCGAGCTCAAGCTGCAGGGCTGCTTCATTGCCATCGGCCACCAGCCGAACACCGACATCTTCAAGGGCCAGCTGGAGATGAAGGACGGCTACATCATCACCAAGAGCGGCCTGAACGGCTTCGCGACGATGACCAGCGTGCCCGGCGTGTTCGCCGCCGGCGACGTGCAGGACCACATCTACCGCCAGGCCATCACCAGCGCCGGCACGGGCTGCATGGCCGCGCTGGACGCGCAGCGCTTCCTGGAGCAGCACGGCGCCTGAATAGGTCCCGGCTGGGTCACTAACGATTTGGCTGCTATACTCGCGGGCTTGCTCGCTGGATGGACCGCATTTCCCGGGAAGCGAAGACCGAGGAAATTAGCGAGCAATAGCGGTCATGTGGCTGCGCCTTGTGGGTGGAAAAACTTTCCCAGGGCAGCTGGTCAGTCGTCAGAAGTCAACCTATTGGAGAAGCGTCATGGCACGCGTCTGTCAAGTCACGGGCAAGAAGCCCATGGTCGGGAACAATGTCTCCCACGCCAACAACAAAACCAAGCGCCGGTTCCTGCCGAACCTGCAATACCGTCGCTTCTTCCTGGAAAGCGAAAATCGCTTCATCCGCCTGCGCATCTCCAACGCTGCTCTGCGACTGATCGACAAGGTCGGCATCGAGCAAGTCGTCGCCGATCTGCGCGCCAAGGGCGAGCTGTAATCCACACGTCCAGGAATTAAGGAGCAATCACCATGGCATCCAAAGGCGGACGCGAAAAGATCAAGCTGGAGTCCACCGCGGGCACCGGTCACTTCTACACCACGAACAAGAACAAGAAGACGACGCCCGAAAAGCTCGAATTCATGAAGTTCGATCCCAAGGCACGCAAGCACGTGCTGTACAAGGAAATCAAGCTGAAGTAATCGCGCAGCGATTCATCAGTAAAAAACCCGCCCTGCTTTTGCACGGCGGGTTTTTTGTTGGCCGACGTAGGTCGCGTTACTTGGCGGGTGCGGGAGCGAACTCCCGCTTGAACCAGTTGTCGATCATCCGCTTCTCGTAGCGCAGCGGATCGGTGTCCGAGTAGGAATTGAAGCCGGTCATGTAGGCCGCATCCCAGAGCCGCGCTTCGCCGCGACGTGTCTCCACACCGTTCTCGCTCACCACGTAGCGAAGCTGGATCATTGGGCCGTCGGTCATGTCGCGAAGAATGCGGATCATGTCCATGCCATTGCGGCGCGGCTCCACGCGGCCTGCCAGGTCGACGTCGGTGACCTCGATCTTGAGATCCTTGCCTGGCAGCGTCTTCTCACCGATCTTCTGGAAGTGTTTTTGCAGTGCCTCCAGGTAGTCGTCCTGGCGGCGGAAATTGGCATCCTTGATGTCGAGGAACTGTTCGGGCTTGACGAAACTCACCTCGACAGTCGCGCTCGCCCAGGTCCCGATCAACGAAAGCGTCAGTGCAATGGCGGTTCTGGCAATCTTCATGACGTGCTCCTTGGGAATGCGCCTTTTCCCTCAAGTCTAGGCGCAGCATCCAAAAAAAGACGCCCCGGAGGGCGTCTTTTACTTGCGGCAACAGAGCGCAGGTGCCGAATCAGATGCGCGCAGCCCGCAGGTTCATCGAGAAGCTGCGCAGTTCGGCGATACCGCTCTCTTCGGCGCGGCGGCACCAGGCCTGCAGATCGGCCACCAATTGCTCGGCGGAAACGTTCGTGCGGGTCCACAGCTGGCGCAGTTCCTCGCGCATCGTCACCAGCTTGTCCAGCACCGGGCTGTCGGCGCGGGCGCCAGCCATGTGCGGGTGCAGGTCGGCCGGGATGTTCTCGACATCGCGGTGCAGCCAGCGCTGGGCCGCCTTGAATTGCGCCCACTTGGCGGCGTTTTGTTCCTTCTGTTCCTTCATGCGAGCCAGCTCGGCCGCGCAGGCAGACTTCAGGTTGCGGCCGTAGGCGGCCATCAGCTCGTAGCGGTTGGCGATGATCGCTTCCAGCGTTTCCTTGTCCGCCGGCTTGACTTCGCCCTGGACCAGCTTGGGCACCGTCTTGCGGACCTTGGCCCAGCCCAGCATCTCGAACAGGCGGATATAACCCCAGCCGATGTCGAACTCGTAGGGCTTGACCGAGAACTTGGCCGAGGTCGGATAGGTGTGATGGTTGTTGTGCAGTTCTTCGCCGCCGATCCAGAAGGCCCACGGCGAGACGTTGCGCGAAGCGTCCGGCGCTTCGAAGTTGCGATAGCCCCAGTAGTGGCCGATGCCGTTGATCACGCCGGTCGCCCAGACCGGGATCCATGCCATCTGGATCGCCCAGATCGTCAGGCCGATCGAACCGAACAGCGCCAGGTTGATGATCATCATCAAGCCCACGCCCTGCCAGGAATAGCGGCTGTACAGGTTGCGCTCGATCCAGTCGTCGGGCGTGCCGACGCCGAACTTCTTCAGCGTCTCTTCGTTCTGGGCTTCGGTGCGATACAGCTCCACGCCGGTCAGCAGCAGTGCCTTCAGGCCGCGCGTCTGCGGGCTGTGCGGATCTTCCTCGGTCTCGCACTTGGCGTGGTGCTTGCGGTGCACGGCGACGAATTCCTTCGTGACCATGCCGGTCGTCAGCCACAGCCAGAAGCGGAAGAAGTGCGACGGGATGGGTCCCAGGTCCAGCGCACGGTGCGCTTGCGCGCGGTGCAGGAAGATCGTCACGCCGAGGATCGTGAAGTGCGTCATGACCAGCGTGTAGGCCACGATTTGCCAGGCGCTGGCATCGGTCAGGCCGTAGCCCAGCCACTGCACCAAGGCATCACGAACGGTCGTCAAGAGGTCCATGCGATCTTTCTGCCCAGTTTATGGGCACCAATTTGGGTAAAAACGCCTGGGATTGTAGGCGATCCACCCGAGAACACCGACGCAAAAGTCGCGCCGGATTGAGCTTTATCAAGCGATTGGGGCTCTTATGAAGCCTTCGCCTCGAATTGACCTACGTTCGCTCCCACACGGCAGCGAAAAAACCGTCCGTCTGGTGACGGTGCGGCCACAGCCGCAGATAGCCGTTTTCCGTCAGGCTGTCCGCCTGCTCGACGTGAGCCTTGGCGAGCGCCTCGGCGGCAGGCACCAGCTTGAACGCCGGATGTGCCGCGGCGAACGCCTCGGCCACCTGTTCGTTCTCCGCGTCAAGCAGGCTGCAGGTGGCGTAGACCAGCCGGCCGCCCGGCTTTACCAGCCGCGCGGCACTGGCCAGGATCGCGCCCTGCTTGACCTGCAGTTCCCCGATACCTGGGAGCGACTGGCGCCACTTCAAGTCCGGATTGCGGCGCAGCGTGCCCAGGCCCGAGCACGGCGCGTCGACCAGCACGCGGTCGATCTTGCCGGCCAGGCGCTTGACCCGCTCATCCCGCTCGTGAGCGATCTGGGCCGGATAGACGTTGGACAGGCCGCTGCGTGCCAGCCGCGGCTTCAGCGCCGCCAGCCGGTGGCCGGAGACGTCGAAGGCGTACAGCCGACCGGTGTTGCGCATCGCAGCCCCTATCGCGAGCGTCTTGCCACCGGCGCCGGAACAGAAATCGACGACCATCTCGCCGCGCTTCGCATCCACCAGCAGCGCCAGCAACTGGCTACCCTCGTCCTGCACTTCGACGGCACCACTGGTGAAGACTTCCAGCTTCTGCAGCGCCGGCTTGCCGTGCACGCGCAACCCCAGCGGCGAATACGGCGTCACCTCCGCCTCGACCCGGGCGGCCGCCAGCGCGGCCTGCGCATCCTCGCGCTTGGCCTTCAGCGTGTTGACGCGCAGATCCAGCGGCGCAACCTCGTTCATGCTGTCGGCGAGTTTCCAGAATTCCGCCTCGCCGAGCCGCTGCTGCAGGGGCTCGGCCAGCCATTCGGGCAGGTTGTGGCGGAATTTGGCCGGCAGGTGAGCGCGATCGATCTTCTGGACCTGCTCGAGCCAGATCTTTTCCTTGTCGTTGAGCGCACCGCGCAGGAAGGCCTGGTCGCCCTGCCAGCCCAGCATTGCCAGGCGGCGCTCGAGCGGCCCACTGCCGGATTCCGCCAGGTTTTTCAGCAGCGGCCGCTGGCGCAGCACGGCATAGGTGGTTTCGGCCAGCACATGGCGTTCGCGCTGGCCGAGGTTCTTGTTCTTGCGGAAGAAGCCGGAGACGACGCTGTCTGCCGGCGAGTCCAGCAGCAGCACGTCGCGCAGCAGCTGGGCGGTCAGTTCGAGTAGAGCATTAGGGTGCATGGGGCGGGATTATCCCAGGCGCCCCGCCGGCTCGAATGCGCAGCTAGGATCCGGCCCATGAGTTCAGACCTGCTCCCGCTTCCCGACACGCCACCCGGCCGCTACCGCCACTACAAAGGCGGCGAATACGAGGTCATCGGCTGCGCCCGCCACAGCGAGACGCTGGAGCCGGTGGTCGTCTACCGACCGCTCTACAACGACAGCGGCCTGTGGGTCCGCCCGCATGCGATGTTCTTCGGCACGCTGGAGGTCGATGGGCAACGGGTGCAGCGCTTCGCCAAGGCCCCATGAGCCTGCTGAGTTCGCTGCGCCACCGGCCACGCCTGATCAGCTCGATCGCGTTGGCGCTGGCCCTGCCCTGGCTGCTGCCGGATTCCGTGCCGACGCTGGTACGAGGCTTGATCGGCTGGGACGCCGGCGTCTGGTTCTACCTCGTGCTGCTGCTGCAGATGATGGTCAAGGAGAACGGCAGTTCGCACCTGCAGCGCACGGCCCAGGCGAATGCGGACAGCATGTGGGCCGTGCTGATCGTCGCCACGCTTGGCGCGACGGCTAGCCTGATCGCGGTGGCGCTGGAGCAGTCGCAGGTCAAGCAGGGCCTGGGCACGCTGCACGGCCTGCCCTACCTGGTGCTGGTGATCAGCACGGTGGCCGGCTCCTGGCTGCTGCTGCCGGTGGAGTTCGCCTTGGGCTATGCCGGCATCTACCACCAGGACAGCGAGGCGGGCAAGGAGCCGCACGGCCTGGAATTCCCCGGCCAGGACGAGCACCCGGACTACCTGGACTTCATGTACTTCGCGATCACGCTGGCCGCCACCTCGCAGACCTCGGACGTGGCCGTCAGCTCGCGGCCGATGCGCCGCCTGGTACTGATCCACGCGGGGCTGTCCTTCGTGTTCAACACCTGCGTGCTGGCGCTGACGATCAATATCCTGGCCGGCCTGATCAGCTGAAGAAGGCCTGCGCTTCGCCGCCGGTGTGGCGCACGACGCCGCCGGCGTCCATGGCGAGCCGGCCCTCGACGAACCAGCGCACCGCGCTCGGGTACATCCGGTGCTCCAGCTTCAGGATGCGCGCCGACAGGCTCGCCTCGTCGTCGCCCGGCAGCACCGGCACGACCGCCTGCGCGACGATCGCGCCATGGTCCAGTTCGGCGGTGACGAAGTGCACCGTCGCCCCGGCGAACTTGCAGCCCGTCTCCAGCGCGCGCCGATGCGTGTGCAGGCCGGTGAAGGCCGGCAGCAGCGAGGGGTGGACGTTGAGCATCCGGCCGGCGTAGTGCGCGGTGAAGCCGGGCGTGAAGATCCGCATGAAGCCGGCCAGCACGACGAGGTCGGGGGCATAGCCGTCGATCGTGCGCTGCAGCTCGGCATCGAAGGCCTCGCGGCTCTCGAAGGCCTGGTGATCGACCACGGCGGTGGCGATGCCGTGCTCCTGCGCGAAGGTCAGACCCTCGGCGCTGGGCCGGTTGCTGAGCACCGCGGAGATCTTGGCCGGCCAGCCTTCGGTCGCACAGGCCTTCACGATGGCTTCCATATTGGAGCCCCGCCCCGAGATCAGGATCACTACGCTTTTCATCGGGCGGCAGTGTAACAATCGCCCTCCCCATGAAGATCCAAGCCCGCGCCACGCCTCGCGCCACCCCTCGAGTCCTCTCCGGCATGCGCCCCACCGGCGCATTGCACCTCGGCCACTACCACGGCGCGCTGAAGAACTGGGTGCGCCTGCAGAGCACGCACGACTGCTTCTTCTTCGTCGCCGACTGGCATGCGCTGAGCACCCAGTACGAACGCCGCGACGACCTGGAGAAGAACGTCTACGACATGGTCGTCGACTGGCTGGCCGCCGGCGTCGATCCCGAGCAGGCCACGTTGTTCATCCAGAGCCGCATGCCCGAGCACGCCGAGCTGTTCACGCTGCTGGCGATGAGCACGCCCACCGCCTGGCTCGAACGCACCCCGAGCTACAAGGCGCAGACGGAGGAGAACCGCGAGCTGGCCACCTTCGGCTTCCTCGGCTACCCGCTGCTGCAGGCGGCCGACATCCTGATCTACAAGGCCGGCTTCGTGCCAGTCGGCGAGGATCAGGCGGCGCACGTGGAGGTCACGCGCGAGGTTGCGCGCCGCTTCAACCGGATCTATGGCGGCGGGCAGCCGATCCTGCCCGAGCCGCAGGAACTGCTGACCGAGACCTCGCGCCTGCCGGGCCTGGATGGCCGCAAGATGAGCAAGAGCTACGGCAACGGGATCGCCATGCGCGACGCGCCCGAGGCCACCGCCGAGAAGATCCGCACGATGCCGACCGACCCGCAGCGCGTGCGCCGCGGCGACGCCGGCGAGCCGGCGCGCTGCCCGGTCTGGCCGCTGCACCAGCTCTACACCGACGAGGCGACGCGCCATCAGCTCGAGCAAGGCTGCAGGACGGCCGGCATCGGCTGCCTGGACTGCAAGCAGCCGCTGATCGAGGCGATCCAGCGCGAGCAGGCGCCGTGGCGCGAGCGTGCCGACGAGTACCTGAACAATCCGAAGCAGGTGCACTGGATCGTCGAAGTGGGCGCAGAACGCGCCCGTGCCGTCGCCCGCAAGACGCTGCGCGAGGTGCGCAGCGCGATGGGCCTGAACTACTGATGGCCGGCATCCACATCACCGACATCGAGGCCGCCATCAACTGGTGGCGGGCGAAGAAGCCCTCGCCCGACGGCGTCAGCGCCTGCGCCGAGGTGCGCGCGCTGGCGACCGTCTACGCGCTGATGGTCTATTACCGCGAGAACGAGTGCGACGAGGACTCGATGCCCGCCGCGGCCAAGGACGCCTGGCTGGGCTGGTACGCCAGCACGCCCGATGCACCCTGCATCGCGATCTGCTCGACGAGCCAGGGCGACGAAATCTGCAAGGGCTGCGGACGCAGCTTCGACGAGGTGCAGAACTGGCCCGTGATGACGCCGGCCGAGAAGCGCATCACCTGGCACCGCATCTCGATCGAGGCCACCGCCTGGCGCTTCAATCGCTATGCGGAACGGGCGCGCGAGTTCACCGGCGTGGACCATCCGCAAGACCAGAAACACCCGCATTGAAGAACGCCGTCCTGACCGACCTGCGGCGCCTGATGCCGCTGGCCTGGCCCGTCTTCATCGGCCAGATCGCCGTGCTCAGCTTCGCCACCATCGACACGCTGCTGCTGGCGCGCTACTCGAACATCGATCTTGCCGCGCTGTCGATCGGCGCGGCCATCTACATCAGCGTGTTCGTCGGGCTGATGGGCATCGTGCTGGCGGTCTCGCCGATCGTCGGCCAGCTATTCGGCGCGGGCGAGCTGGAAGCCTCCGGCGACCAGCTCCATCAGGCCCTCTGGACCGCCCTCGGCCTGGCACTGCTGGGCGATCTGGCGCTGCTGTTCCCGGGCCCGTTCCTGGCGATCTCGCACGTCGACCCCGAGGTCGAATCGCGCGTGCGCGACTACCTGCTGGCGCTCGCGTTCGCGCTGCCGCCTGCCCTGCTGTTCATGGCGTATCGCGGCTTCAACGTCGCCGTGTCGCGACCCAAGGTCGTGATGGCGCTGCAGGTCGGCGGACTGCTGGCCAAGATCCCGCTGTCGAACTGGCTGATCTTCGGTGGCTACGGCATGCCCGAGCTGGGCAGCCTGGGCTGCGGCGCGGCGACGGCCGTCGTCATGTGGGTGCAGGCGCTGGCCGCGCTGCTCGTGTTGCGCAAGGACCCGTTCTACCAGCGCTTCGGCCTGCACCGCGGCGGCCTGCACCGGCCCCACTGGCCGAAGATCCTCAAGCTGCTGAAGCTGGGCATTCCGATGGGCGCGGGCATCATGATCGAGGTGACCGGCTTCACCTTCATGGCGCTGTTCATCGCCCGGCTCGGGCCGACGATCGTCGCCGGCCACGAACTGGCCGTGAACCTCGTCGCGATGATGTTCATGCTGCCCTACGCGATCGGCAATGCGGCCGGCACCCTGGTGGCGCAGCGTATCGGCGCTGGCGACCTGGACGACGCCCGCGGCCTCGGCTGGCACGGCATCGTCATCGGCCTGGGCCTGGCTTTCGTGCTCGGCGCGGCGGTGTTCTTCGGCCGCGTGCAGGTGCTGGGCCTGTACACGCGCGACGCGGCCCTGATGGCGGCGGCCCTGCCACTGCTGCTGTGGGTCTGGTTGTTCCACGTCAGCGACGCGGTGCAGACGGTGGCGGCCTTCGTGCTGCGTGCCCACCACATCGCCACCGCGCCGATGATCATCTACACGCTGGCGCTGTGGGGCGTGGGCCTCGGTGGCGGGAACTGGCTGGCCTTCGGCGGTGAAGCCTGGGTCCCGTCACTGTTGCGCGGCGCCTCGGGCTTCTGGTTCGCGGCGACGCTGGGGCTGTTGCTCGCAGCGATCGGGCTCAGCGCGCTGCTGGCCTGGGCGCACCGGCGAGAAGCGCAGCACTTGCCTACGCCGCCAGAACCGGCACGCTGAACACGAATACGCTGCCGCCGCCTTCACGCGATTCGCAGCGCACCTGTCCGCCGTGGCGCTGGGCGATCTGCTTGACCAGGCTCAGGCCCAGCCCCACGCCGCCGACCTGTTCGGCATGGCCGGGCAGGCGGAAGAAGGCTTCGAAGATGCGCTCGCGCATCGTCTCCGGCACGCCGGGGCCACGATCGCAGACGCGGAATTCGGCACGACCGCCGTTGCGCTGTACCTCCAGCCGCACCTCGGCGCCGCCATAGCGCCGGGCGTTTTCGAGCAGGTTGCGCAGGGCGCGACGCAGCAGCCGGTCCTCGCCGCTAACCTTCAGCGTCGCCAGGCCATCGGTCGGTTCGAAATCGGCGTCGACGCGCGCGGCTTCCTCGGCCGCCATGCCGATCAGGTCCACCGCCTCGTTCTGCGGCGCCTGGCCCCCGGCCTCCAGCCGGCTGGCCAGCAGCACTTCCTCGACCAGCGCGTCCAGCTCGGCGATGTTGGTGTTGATCTCGGCGCCGAGCCGCGCGCGGGCGGCGGGGCTCGCCTCGTCGAGCATCGCGAAGGCCATCTTCAACCGGGCCAGCGGCGAGCGCAGTTCATGACTGGCGTTGGCGAGCAAGGTGCGGTTGGAGCGCAGCAGCGCTTCGATCTGGTCGGCCGCGCGATTGAAGCTGACGGCCAGGGCCGCGACTTCGTCATTGCCGTGGTCGTTGACACGGTGCGAGAACTTGCCGGCGCCGAACTGCTCGACGCCGCGCTTCAGGCCCTCGAGCCGCCGCGTCAGCCGACGCACGACCGGGTAGGCGCCCAGCGCCACACCGAGGAACAGCAGCACGAGCACGACGGCCAGGGCCTCGCCGCCGGTGCGGTGCGACATCCAGGGAATCGGCCAGATCGATTCCTCGCGCTGCTGGAACTGACCGCCCGGCGCATACGGCACCGTAGTCACCACCGGGCCGGACGCACCCGTTGGCGGCACCAGACCGAGCGGATAGCCCACTGGCCTCAGCGGGCGAATTAGAGTCAGCTTGCGGCCGTCCTCCAGTGAGACCTCCACCACGCGCGCGCCCGGCTCGTCTTCGCGCTTCTCGAAAAGCTCATTGGCAGCGATGCGTTCGCCCTTGGCATCCGTCAGCGACAGCGCATACCGGAGCCGCTGCCCCCATTCAAGCAGAGCCTCGGCCTGACGCTCGCGCGGCGTGTCTGCCGCCGGCAGTACGTGATAGAGAAGTTGGGCAACGGCGGTAAGCCGCTCGGTAGCGGCTGCGTCGAAGTTGCCCCGCTCCTGCTCCATCTGGCGCTGGAACAGCCAGCCGGAGCCGAAGGCAAAGGCCATCAGGAGGACCACGAGGGTCAGGTAGATGCGCAGGTACAGCGATTTCATGATCAGCGCATCTTGGCATGCCAGCCCGGGCGAGGCGGGGCAGGAAATTCCCTGAAGAAAATCAGCCTTCGGCGTCCTGCTTCTTCGCGAACACGTAGCCGACGCCGCGCACCGTCAGCACACGGCGAGGCGTCTTCGGGTCTTCCTCGATGACCGAGCGGATGCGCGAGATGTGCACATCGATCGAGCGGTCGAATGCATCCAGCGGATGGCCCTTCAGGGCGTCCATGATCTGGTCGCGCGAGAGCACGCGTCCCGGGCTCTGCGCCAGGACGACCAGCAGGTCGAACTGGTGGCTGGTCAGGTCGCAGGCCTTGCCGTCCAGCCGGGCCATGCGGGCGGCCAGGTCGATCTCGAGGCGGCCGAAGCGCAGCACGTCGTCGCCGGCAGCCTGCGGCTCCAGCCGGCGCAGCAACGCCTTGATGCGGGCTTGCAGTTCGCGCGGCTCGAAGGGCTTGGGCAGGTAGTCGTCGGCGCCCAGTTCCAGGCCGAGGATGCGGTCCATAGGCTCGCCGCGGGCCGACAGCATCAGCACCGGCATGCGGCGCATCTGCGCGTCGCTGCGCAGTTCGCGGCAGAAGTCCAGGCCGTCGCCGTCGGGCAGCATCAGGTCCAGCACGATCAGGTCCGGCACGTCGCCCGCCAACACCGCGCGAGCGGCGGCCAGCGAACCGGCCACCTGCACCTCGAAGCCCGCGGCGCTCAGGTAGTCGTTGAGCATCGCCGTCAGGCGGGCGTCGTCGTCGATCAGCAGCAGTCTTGCGGTCATGGCGGTGGTCAGGACCGCCCGTGCCGAAGCGTGGTGCAGGCGATCGGAGTCATAAGTCGGGGTCTGAAGCATAAACGAGCCCTCCGTCAAGAAATGCAAAGAGCCGGCCATCGCTGGCCGGCGGTTTCGGGGTCAGTTATCGGATCATTGAGCGGCGCCTTGGCGCGCCTTCATGTGCTCGGCCATGCGGGCCTCGCGCTTGGCCATCTTGGCGGCCAGCGTGGCGCGCTGGGCCGGCGTCAGTACATTGGCCGCGGCGACCATCGCCTGGCTGATGCGCTTGCTGATCTGCTCATGCACCGCCGAGCCCTGCTGGCGCAGCGACTCGATCGCGTTGGCGTCGATCTGCGGTGCTGCGAACAGCGCCGCAGCCTGCTTGTGCAGATCGCGCTCCTGCTTCATCAGCGGCTTCAGGTCGGCGTGGGCGGCCTGCATGATGGCCTTCACCTGCGTACGTTGCGCGTCGGTGGCGTCGGCGGCATCGAGCATGTGCTCGGCATGCGCGCCTTCCATTCCCATGCCGTGACCCCATTGGTGCGGGCCCTGCGCCTGTGCGGCCAGACCGCTGAGCGCCAGTGCCGACGCGATGGCGCCGATCTTCAGTCCACGAACCATATTCAGCTTCAACATCTCTGCTCTCCGGGGGAGGTGATTGGGTGAAACGAATGATGGCGGCCGTGCGTTAGCCGCCCATGCCATGGTGGTAAAGATCGGTTAAGTGAGATCGTAACTTTTGCTGACTGTCAAGCAACTTTACGCTGCCGGCAGCGCCCGGCATGGGTCCCACGCGAAATGAAAGAAGCCGGGCATGCCCGGCTTCTTCACTGACGAATACCCAATTACTTGATGGGCTTGAAGCGCATCCGCTTGGGACGTGCGCCTTCTTCGCCCAGGCGCTTTTTCTTGTCGGCCTCGTACTCGTGGAAGTTGCCGTCGAAGAAGAACCACTGCGAATCGCCCTCGCAGGCAAGGATGTGCGTGCAGATGCGATCCAGGAACCAGCGATCGTGGCTGATCACCATGGCCGAACCGCCGAACTCCAGCAGCGCCTCTTCCAGCGCGCGCAGGGTTTCGACGTCGAGGTCGTTGGACGGTTCGTCGAGCATCAGCACGTTGCCGCCCTGGGCCAGGGTCTTGGCCAGGTGCAGGCGGCCGCGTTCACCACCGGAGAGTTGGCCGACCATCTTTTGCTGGTCGTTGCCCTTGAAGTTGAAGCGGCCGAGGTAGGCGCGGCTGGGCATCACGAACTTGCCGACGATGATGTTGTCCAGCCCGCCGGACACGTCTTGCCAGACGGTCTTGTCGGCGTCCATCGCCTCGCGGCTCTGGTCGACAAAGGCCATCTTGGCCGTCTTGCCGATCTTGACCGTGCCGCTGTCCGGCTGCTCCACGCCCTGCAGCATCCGGAACAGCGTGGACTTGCCCGCGCCGTTCGGGCCGATGATGCCGACGATGGCGCCGGCCGGCACCTTGAAGCTCAGGTTGTCGATCAGCATGCGGTCGCCGAAGCTCTTGCTGACGCCTTCGAACTCGATCACCTCATTGCCCAGGCGCTCGGCCACGGGGATGAAGATTTCGTTGGTGACGTTGCGCTGCTGGTACTCGACGTCCGACAGTTCCTCGAAGCGGGCCAGACGCGCCTTGCTCTTGGCCTGTCGGCCCTTGGCGTTGGAGCGCACCCACTTCAGCTCTTCCTTCATCGCCTTCATGCGAGCATCTTCGGACTTCTGCTCGCCCTCCAGGCGCTTTTCCTTCTGGTCCAGCCAGTCGGAATAGTTGCCCTTCCAGGGAATGCCGTGGCCGCGGTCCAGTTCCAGGATCCACTCGGCGGCGTTGTCGAGGAAGTAGCGATCGTGGGTGATGGCCACCACGGTGCCGGGGAAACGCTGCAGGAACTGCTCCAGCCATTCGACGGACTCGGCGTCCAAGTGGTTGGTCGGCTCGTCGAGCAGCAGCATGTCGGGCTTGGACAGCAGCAGGCGGCACAGGGCCACGCGGCGCTTCTCGCCGCCGGACAGCACGCCGATGACGGCATCCCACGGCGGCAGGTTCAGCGCATCGGCCGCCAGCTCCAGCTGCAGATCGGTGTTCTCGGAACCGGCGGCGGCAATGATCGCTTCCAGCTCGCCCTGCTCGGCGGCCAGCTTGTCGAAGTCGGCATCGGGCTCAGCGTATTCGGCGTAGACCTCGTCGAGGCGCTTCTTGGCGGCCAGCACGCCGCCGATGCCCTCTTCCACCGCCTCGCGCACGGTCTGGTCGGGGTTCAGGCGCGGCTCCTGCTCCAGGTAGCCGATCTTGATGCCGGGCATCGGGATCGCCTCGCCCTCGTACTCCTTGTCCACGCCGGCCATGATCTTCAGGATGGTGGACTTGCCGGAGCCGTTGACGCCCAGCACGCCGATCTTGGCGCCGGGGAAGAAGGACAGGGAGATGTCCTTCAGAATGTGCCGCTTGGGGGGAACCGTCTTGTTGACACGGTTCATCGAGAAAACATATTGCGCCATTTGGCAGGTCCTTCCGGGTCCTTCGGGTTTCGTGCCGGTGTGGGAAACCAAACCCTATATTGTGGCAGCTTCAGGAAGGCCCGACCCCACGGCGGGCGCGATCAGGCGCTCAGGCTGAGCGCGCCGGTGGCGCCGAAGTCGCTGCCCATCAGCTCGAGGTAGCCTTGGGCGAGCTGGGTCTGCAGTGCGTCCGGCGTCGTGCTGTCGCCATCGGTGTCCGTGCCATCGGTGCCGCCGGCATCCAGCAGCGCGGCCGGGTTGCCGTGATGACCGCCGCCATGGTGGCCGCCCACGCCGCCCCGGCTGCCGGCGAAATCCGCGGTCGAACGCTGGACATCGAAGCTCGACGGCATCGCCGGGGCTGAGCTGCCGGTATTGGCATCGAGCGGCGAGGCCGGGTCTGCGTCGACCGCGGCCGTGGCGTAGGAGGCGCCACCGGTGGTGGCCGAAGCCTGCCGCGCCTGCGCGGCCAGCAGCGCGTCGAGCGCGCTGTTTGTCGATGATGAGCTTGAACTGACGTTCATCGCGGGGTCCTTTCAGGGTGGGAGAGTCGAGACAACATCAACGCAGCGAGTCGTCGAACAGGTAGCCCACGCCGCGCACCGTGCGAATGAAGCTGGGGTTGCGCGCGTCGTCGTTGAGCTTGCCGCGCAGGCGCGAGATCAGCAGATCGACGCTGCGTTCCAGCACCTCGATGCCGGCCCCGCGCGCCAGGTCCATCAGTTCCTCGCGCCGCAGCACGCTCTGCGGCCGTTCGAGGAAGGCGCGCAGCAGGCGGAACTCGGCCGGCGACAGCGGCGTGCTGAAGCCGCCCGGGCCGACCAATCGGCGCGTCGTCGGGTCGAGCCGCCAGCGGCCGAAGCTCAAGGCACCCGCGCCGGCTTCAGCCTGCGCCGCCGAGACTTGGCGCAGCAGCAGCCCCTGCATCCGGGCACGCAGCTCGCGCAGTTCAACGGGCTTGCCAATGATCGCGTCGGCGCCGGATTCCAGCGCCAGCACGCGGTCGAAGCTGTCGTCGCCACCCAGCATCGCCAGCACCGGTACGCGCGACCGGGCGCGCAGGCTGCGCAGCACCGTCCACCCGCGGCCGCGTGGATCGCTCGGGTCCACCAGGACGAGCCCGACACGCTTGTCCGGCCGCGCCAGCGCCTCGAGATCGCCCACGCTCACCCGATGACCCCAGCGGGTTAGCGTGGCGGCGAGCACCCGGGCGCCGGCCGGATCGGGGTCGATCAGCAGTACCACGGTCGGGGCGAGATCGGCGGGCTCGGGGCTGAGCATGGGAACTCCTGTCTGTATCAAGCGGTGTCGAATACAGCAAGCGTAGGAGCGTGGTGCGCTCCCGGTGCGCCGATCAGGCGCCAGGTGTCCGCGCTATTTACCGCCGCTTAACGGGCTCGACACAGCGCGGTGCGCGCCAGCAACGATTCGGCTCAGCAGGTGCCATGCCAGAATTCCACCTCCTTTCGAGTACCAAAAAAACATGAAGCAGATGATCTGCGTGAAGTGGGGCAAAGGCTACGGCACCGAGTACGCCAACCGCCTCTACGGCATGGCGCGCCGCAATACGACGGGGCCCTTCCGCCTCGTCTGCCTCACCGACGACCCCAGCGGCCTGCGGCCCGAAATCGATGCCTTCCCGCTGCCCGAACTGGGCTGTGAGCATCCGAAGCGCACGATGGGCAAGTGGCGCAAGCAGGTGCTGTGGGGCGCCGACATCCCCGCGCTGACCGGTCTCCAAGGACCGGTGCTGTTCGTCGATCTCGACACGGTGATCGTCGGCAATATCGACGACTACTTCACCTACGGCGACCCCGACCGCGTCTACCTCGCCCGCAACTGGTCCAAGCCGCTTCACCGGCTGGGCCAGACCTCGGTCTTCCGCTATCCGGTGGGCCGCTACCCGGAGGTGCTGGAAAAATTCCGCGCCGACCCGCAGGGCGTGGCCGACCGCGAGGGCTTCGAGCAGCACCACGTGACGCACTCGGTGCCGGGCGGCATCGAGTTCTGGCCCGAGAGCTGGACGCGTCTGTTCCGCCTGCACTGCGTCCCCCCCTTCCCGCTGATGTACTTCAAGCAGGCGAAGCTGCCGCCCGACGCGAAGATGGTCACCTTCGCGGGTGGACCGAACCCGAGCGACGTCCAACTGGGCCGCTGGGAACCCGATCAGCCCGAGTTCCCGAGCCGCCTGGACCATCTGCGCCGCCTTTTCAAGGCGGAACGCCCCTGGCGCCATCTGCGGCGCTACATCGTGCCGGTCGACTGGATCAACAAGTACTGGCGCGACTGATCCGTCACAGAATCGAAGCGTTCACTAGCCTATAATTCGACTCACGCCGCGCCTCTCAGTCTTGCGCGGCGTTGCTTTTTCAAGCCCAAGCACGTTCCCTGGCGCACCGAAGACTGGCGTTCTCGCGAAGGGCGCGGCCGCGCCTCATGGACCGCGTGCGCAAAACATCCCCAATGAGTTTTGATTCCCTCGGCCTCGCGGCCCCGCTGCTGAAGGCCATCGCCGACGCAGGCTACACCACCCCCACCCCCATCCAGGCTCAAGCCATTCCCGCCGTCCTCAACGGCGGCGACCTGATGGCCGGCGCGCAGACCGGCACCGGCAAGACCGCCGGCTTCACGCTGCCGATGCTGCACCGCCTCTCCACCGGCGCGCCGCTGCTGAACAAGCGCGGCAAGCCCGCGATCCGCGCGCTCGTGCTGACCCCCACCCGCGAACTCGCCGCCCAGGTCGAGGAAAGCGTGAAGACCTACGGCAAATACCTGCCGCTGAAGAGCATGGTGATGTTCGGCGGCGTCGGCATGCAGCCGCAGATCAACCGCCTGCGCGACGGCGTGGACATCCTCGTTGCCACGCCGGGCCGCCTGCTCGACCACGCCCAACAAGGGACCTTGGACCTGTCGCAAGTGCAGATCCTGGTGCTCGATGAAGCGGACCGCATGCTCGACATGGGCTTCGTCCACGACATCAAGAAGGTGCTGGCCCTGCTGCCCGCCAAGAAGCAGAGCCTGCTGTTCTCCGCCACCTTCAGCGACGACATCAAGAACCTCGCCGACCGCCTGCTCAACGCCCCGGCGCTGATCGAAGTGGCCCGCCGCAACCAGACCAACGACGCGATCGAGCAGAAGGTCCATCCGGTCGGCCGCGATCGCAAGAAGGAACTGCTGGCCCACCTGATCAAGCAGGGCAACTGGCACCAGGTGCTGGTCTTCACGCGCATGAAGCACGGCGCCAACCGCCTGACCGACTACCTGAACGACCAGGGCATCAGCGCGATGGCGATCCACGGCAACAAGAGCCAGGGCGCCCGCACGAAGGCGCTGGCCGAGTTCAAGAGCGGCGAGCTGCAGGTGCTGGTGGCGACCGATATCGCCGCCCGCGGCATCGACATCGACCAACTGCCCCACGTCGTCAACTTCGAGCTGCCCAACGTGCCCGAGGACTATGTGCACCGCATCGGCCGTACCGGCCGCGCCGGCGCCCAGGGAGAGGCGATCTCGCTGGTCTGCGTGGACGAGAACGGATTCCTGCGCGAGATCGAGAAGCTGATCAAGCGCGAGATCCCGAAGGAAGCCGTGGCCGGCTTCGAGCCGCCGGCCGGCGAGAAGCCCGAGCCGATCGTGCTGGGCCGCATGGTGCTGAACGGCAACGGCAGCCGCACGACCAACCGCGGCGGTCGCCCGGGCGGCGGCGGTGGCGGTGGCGGTCGTCCCGGCAATCACGCGCCGCGTGGAGGTGGAGGTGGAGGTGGCGGCGGCGGTGGTGGCAACCATTCGCACGCCCCGCGCGAAGGCGGCCAGGCCCGTCACGGGCAGCCGTCGCACGGCCAGCGGCCGAATGGCGGCAGCGGCAACGGCGGCCAGCGCTCGAACGGCAGCGGTGGTGGCAATCGCAGCGGCGGCCAGCAGCCGCGGCTCACGACGCCGAAGCGCTGAAGCCTGGGGTCAGGTCTTGACCCTGTGAACACGAAGCCAGCTTATAAAGCTGGCTTCGTCCATCTGGGCGGCATTCACTTGGCCAGCTCGCGCAGTGCGTGGCGCCGTCGCTTCGCGACCTCGCGCGCTGATTCCATCTGTGCTTCGAACTCGGAGCGGCAAGGTGTCAGCATGATGCCGTTGGCTGTTTCGGTGCAGTACACCGCGTCGCCCGTCCCCAGCTTCAGCGTCGCCAGCACCTCCTTGGGCAGGATGACGCCGATGGAATTGCCGATCTGGATGAGCTCTAGGGCGGACATGGCAGGCTCCGGCTTCGTTATGACAATTGTTATATCGTCAGCCAGACTCTCTCCCCTGCCAAGGCCATCATGAAACAACCCGTATGGATCGCCGGTGCGAGCGGCCTCGTCGGTCGCGAGTTGCTGGCCCTGCTGCTGGAGCGCGGGCTCGATGTCCACGCGCTGCTGCGCCGTGCGGTGCCCGATCTGCCTCGGAACGCCCATCTGCACCAGCACGAGGTCGACTTCGCCCGCCTGAAGCTCGACGACCTGCCGGCGCCGCAGGCGGTGTACATCGCGCTCGGAACGACGATCGCCGTGGCCGGTTCGCAGGATGCATTCCGCGCGGTCGATCACGACGCGGTCCTCGCCGTCGCCCGCGCCGCCAGATCTGCCGGCGCGCGGCGCTGCGCGGTCGTCTCGGCGCTGGGAGCCGATGCGCGGTCCGCCGTGTTCTACAGCCGCGTCAAGGGCGAAACCGAGCAGGCGCTCGGTGGCATCGGCTTCGAACAACTCGTCATCGCGCGGCCTTCGCTGCTGGTCGGCGAGCGCGCAGCGCTGGGTCAGCCGACACGCGCCGGCGAAGTCTGGGGCGAACGCCTGACGCGGCCGATCCGCGCGTTGATCCCGGCGCGCTGGCGGCCGATCCCCGCCGGGCGCGTGGCGCGCGCGATGGTCGCCGCGCTGGACGAGAGCGAAGGCCCGCAGCTCCAGGTGATTGAGTCCGACGCGCTGCAAAGACTGGGGCGATGAAGACCGCGCCACTCGTTCCGGCCCGCATCGACTTCAACGCCCCCGCCGCACCCGACGCGCCGGACCGGGCGCGGCACGTCTTCCTCGGTGGCAACGGCCTGCCCGGCCGCTGGGCGGGGCGTGAGCGTTTCGTCATGCTTGAGACCGGCTTCGGCCTGGGCAACAACTTCCTCGTCGCCTGGGACGCCTGGCGCCGGGATCCGGCGCGCTGCCGGCATCTCGTCTACATCGGCATCGAGAAACGCCCGCCGCGCCACGAAGACCTGCAGCGCGTGCACACCGCCTCGCCGCTGCCCGAACTCGCCGCGCAACTGGTCGACGCCTGGCCGCCGCTGACGCCTGACCTCCACGCGCTGGACTTCGAGGACGGCCGCGTCCGCCTGCTGCTGGCACTGGGGGACGTCCATCGCTGGATGCGCGAGCTGGTCGCCGACGACGTGGACGCCTTCTGCCTCGACGGCTTCTCGCCCACGCAGAACCCCGACATGTGGGACGGCCACCTGTTGAAGGCGCTGGGCCGCCGCGCCGCAGCGGGTGCCACCGCCGCCACCTGGAGCGTCGCCCCGCAGGTATGCGAGGGCCTGGCCGCCGCCGGCTTCGAGGTCCAACGCCAGCGAGGCATGAGCACAGCCCGCCATCGGCCGCGCCACGTCGCGCAGCGGCCAGCGGCCCGTGCCCCCCTGGCGCCCGACGCGCGCGAAGCGCTGGTCATCGGTGCCGGCCTGGCCGGCGCTGCCTGTGCCTGGGCCTTGGCGCGCGAAGGCATCGCCTGCACCGTCGTCGACGCAAGACCTGGCCCCGCCCAGGGCGCCTCCGGCAATCCCGCCGGCCTGTTCCACGGCACGCTGAATCCGGACGACGGCCTGCATGCCCGCTTCAATCGCGCCGCCGCGTTGGCCACCGAACGGGCGCTGCGCGACTTGCCGCCGATGCCTGGGCTGCAGCCTGGCCTGCTGCGTCTCGAACAGGAGCGCGACGCGGCGGGGATGCGCGCGCTGATCGAACGCCTGGGCCTGCCGCCGGACTACGTGCAGGCGCTAGACCTCGGGGCGGCCCGCGCGGCCAGCGGCCTGCCCGGCCTGCCCTCGCCCGCCTGGTTCTACCCCGGCGGCGGCGCGCTGATGCCGTCGGCCTACGTCTGCGCGATGCTCGACGCTGCCAACGCCCGCTGGCTCCAAGCACACGTAGCGGCGCTGCGCCGCGCGGGTGACGGCTGGCAGTTGCTGGCCGACGACGGCTCGACGATCGGCGAAGCGCCGCTGGTCGTGATCGCTACGGGTCATGAGAGCCGGGCCTTGCTGGATGGCCTGGCGCCCGGCCTCCCGCCGCTGCTGCGCCAGCGCGGCCAGCTGACGCAGCTCGCGCAGTCGGTCACCCCGCCGCATATTCCCGTCGCCGGCCTCGGCTATGCGATAGCCGACGGCGTTGGTGGCCTCTGGTGCGGCGCGACCAGCCACGAAGGCGACATGCAGCCCGCGCTGCGCGACGAAGACCAGGCGGCCAATCTCGCGCAGTGGTCGCGTCTGTCGGGCGAGCAGCAGGCCTCGGGCGCACCGCTGGCCGGCCGCGTCGCCTGGCGCCTGGCCGCGCCGGACCGGCTGCCGCTGGTCGGAGGCCTGCCGGACGGCCCGGCCGCCCGCATGGACCAGCCGCGCTTCATCCCGCGGCTGCCGGGTCTCGCCGTCTGCACCGCCTTTGGCTCGCGCGGCATCACCTGGGCGGCGCTGTGTGGCCAGGTACTGGCGGCACAGGTGACCGGCGCGCCCCTGCCGCTGGAAGCCAGCCTGGTCGATGCGATCGATCCCGCGCGTTTTCTGGTCCGCCAGCAGCGGCGCACGGCGGAGTGAAACAAAACGTCTTGGTACCAACTGCTGCATCTCGCGGTGCAGGCGCGTACAACAATCGCCTGCATGACCAGCAGCACCAGTCCCAGTACCGATTCCCTGGCCGCCGAGGCCGACCAGCGCCTGATCGACAAGCAGATGGCCGGTGTCGTCGAGGCCATCATGATCCAGAGCTACAGCCTGGCGAACAAGGGCTTCATTCCTTCGGACGCCCAGATCGCCGCCTACATCGCGAGCCTTGACGAAGAGACCTTGCTGCAGAAGATCCGCCGCCATCCGGGTGCGGCCTCGACGCGCGCCTTGAGTGCCGACGACACGGCCTTGTTGCGCTGGGCCCATCTGGTGGGCCAGCGCGGCAGCCGCTGAAGCAAGAAGCCATTCAGCCCGCCGCGGCCTGCTCGATCAACCACTGTTCGAAAGCCTGCACCGCCGGCCTGAGCCTTGAGGCCGGATCCACGATCAGCTGATACGCACGCGCCGAGGCGACATTGGCATCGAAGGGCGTCACCAGGTGGCCCGCCGCCAGCAGCGCATCGACCAGCGGGCGGCGGCCGAGCGCCACGCCCTGCCCGGCCAGGGCCGCGGCAATCGCCTCCGAGTAGCTGGTGAAGCTCAGCCGCGCCGCCGGCCGCAGGTCCGCGAGGCCCCAGGCCGTCAGCCAGGGCTCCCATTCGACCGGCATGCCGCCGGCGTCGCCGTCCATCGCCAGGTGCAACAGCGTGTGGTGGGCCAGATCGGCAGGCTCGCGCAGCGCCAGCGCCGTCTCGCTGACCAGGCGCGGGCTGCACACCGGCTGCATCGCCTCGTCGAACAGCTTGCGCGCGCCCGGCACGGCGCCGAGCTTGCCGTAGCGCACGGCCAGGTCGAAGCCCTGGGCGGCGAGATTGCGGTTGTCCAGCGTGGCATCCATGCGCACGTCGACGCCCGGATTCGCGCGCGTGAACGCAGTGAGCCGCGGGATCAGCCAGAGCGCGGCAAAGCCGGGCGTTGTCGTCAGCGACAGCACCTCGCGCTCATGCGGGGCACGGATGTCGCGCATCGCGCTGCGCAGGCTGCCGAGCGCGACCGTACAGGCGGCGAGCAGCCGCTGTCCGTCGAGCGTCAGCGTTAGCGCCCGATGCCGGCGGGTGAACAGCGAGACGCCCAGTTCGTCCTCCAGCGCGCGCATCTGGCGGCTCATCGCCGACTGGGTGACGAAGCGCTCCTCGGCGGCCTTGGTGAAGCTCAGGTGCCGCGCCGCCGCCTCGAAGGCGACGATCAGTTCGAGCGGCGGGAGACGGTCTATCGGCTTGTTTGGCATGCGCTCAGGGAATGTGTTGGGTTCCGAACCATCGTTTGTCGGACAAGTATGACGGCCGCAATATTCGCTCCACGCCAGACCCGGCGCAAGCATGCGCACGATGCATGCGAGGAGCCCACCATGCTGATCGACACCTCTCGCGCCACATTGCACCTCGAACGGGGCCAGACCTCGCGCCTCACCAGCGCCTGCAACAGCCGGCTGGCCAGCGCCGCGGGCACGCTGTGGGTTACGATCGACCATGACCCGCGGGACTTCGTGCTCGAACCCGGCGAGAGCATCGAGCTCGGCTGCCACGACGTGCTGATGATCTCGGCTCTGGGCGGCCCAGCCACGCTAGACCTGCGCCCGGCGGCGGAGGTGCACTGATGGACACGCAGCTCGCGCAGCAGCTTGCCGTCGCCTTGCTGCCGGAGCGCCTCGCGCTGAGTGGCGGCCGCACGGTGCTGCTGCGGCCGATCACGCCGGCAGACGCTGCGGCCGAGCAGGCCTTCGTCGGCGCGCTGTCGCTGGACTCCAGGCACAAGCGCTTCCACGTTGGCCTGCGACAGTTGCCGCCGGACCTGTTGCGCCTGTTCACCGACGTGGACCAGCACGACCACGTCGCGCTGGTGGCGCAGGTCGAAGACCACGACGGCCGCATCGTGGCCGACGCCCGCTACGTGCGCAGCGCCGAGCACCCGGACGAGGCGGAATTCGCCATCGCCGTGGCCGACGACTGGCAGAGCCTGGGCCTGGGCCGCAGGCTGATGGCGCGCCTTGCCGCGCATGCCCGGCGCGCCGGCCTGGCGGCGCTCTACGGCGACGTGCTGGTGCAGAACCGGCGGATGCTGGTGCTGATGCGGGGCCTCGGCGCCGCATCGCGGCCGCACCGCCAGGGCGCCCACATCGCCCGTGTCGTCTTCGATCTGCGCGCGGACTGACGACGGCCCAGCCGACTCCGTGTGATTTGCACGTTAGCTCCCGGCGGCGCCGCGGTCGCCGCTTCGGGAACCCATGAAAATTTCAGCCCCGGAGACAACGAAGCGACGACAAGGACATGAGCTCAACGACCCGCGGCCGCTCGATCGGCCAACGACTGACGCTGGTGCTGGCCCTGGTGCTGGCGATCGCCTTTGTCGGTTCTGGCCTCGGCTATTTCGCGCTGCAACGCGTGGCCGCCGAGACGGCCGAGATGTTCCAGGGCGAGCTGATCGCAGAGCGCACCGCCGGCGACTGGTACCGCAACATCACCAACGGCGTCACCCGCACCAGCGCGATCGCCGTCAGCGCCGACCCGAGCCTGGTGGACTTCTTCAAGGCAGAGGCCGCCGAGTCGTCGCGGCAATCGACCGAGTTGCAGAAGCAGCTCGAGACCAAGATGACCACGCCCGAAGAGCGCCAGCTGTTCGACTCGCTGTCCGGCGCTCGCAAGGCCTACCTGAGCACCCGCGACGCCGTCAGCGAAGCCAAGCGCATCGGCGACGCCTACAAGGCCAAGACCCTGTTCGAGAAGGACTTCCAGCCGGCTGCCGCGGCCTTCCAGGCCGGCATCAAGAAGATCGCCGAAGTGCAGCGCCAGCAGCTCGACGCGGCCACACAGCACATCGACGAGGTGAACCGCAATGCACGCATGGCGCTGGTGGCCTTCGGCGTCTGCGCGCTGCTCGTCGGCGGCGTACTGCTGGTGTGGGTCACGCGCTCGATCACCCGGCCGCTCGGCGAGGCCGCACAGGTGGCCGAGGCGATCGCGAACTTCGACCTGAGCCGGCCGATCCGCATCGGCACGAACGACGAAACCGGCCGACTGCTGAACTCGCTGCGCCAGATGCAGGCCTCGCTGCAAAAGCTGATCGGCTCGGTGCGCGGCTCCACCGACAGCATCAACACGGCCAGCGCCGAGATCGCCACCGGCAACCAGGACCTGTCGGCCCGCACCGAGCAGACCGCCTCCAACCTGCAGCAGGCCGCGGCCTCGATGATGCAGCTGACGGGCACGGTGCAGCAGACCGCCGAAGCGGCGCAGACCGCCAACCAGCTCGCCAGCTCGGCCGCCGAAGTGGCGCAGCGCGGCGGCACGGTCGTCGCGCAGGTGGTCACCACGATGGAGGACATCAGCGCCAGCTCGCGCAAGATCGGCGACATCATCGGCACGATCGACGGCATCGCCTTCCAGACGAACATCCTGGCTTTGAATGCCGCGGTGGAAGCGGCGCGTGCCGGCGAGCAGGGTCGCGGCTTCGCGGTCGTCGCTTCGGAAGTGCGCTCGCTGGCCCAGCGATCGGCTGCTGCCGCCAAAGAGATCAAGACACTGATCGGTGCCAGCGCCGAGCGGGTCGAATCGGGCACGAAGCTCGTACAGGACGCTGGCGCGACGATGGGCGAGATCGTCGCCAGCGTCCAGCGCGTCACCGACATCATCGGCGAGATCACCGCCGCCTCGCGCGAGCAGAGCGACGGCATCCACCAGATCAACGCCGCCGTCACACAACTCGACCAGATGACGCAGCAGAACGCCGCGCTGGTGGAAGAGTCAGCCGCGGCGGCCGAGAGCCTGCGCGATCAGTCCGGCCAGTTGGCCTGCGCCGTCGCGGTGTTCAAGCTGGCCTGAATCGCCTGCCTGTTCTTCAGAACTCGAGCGTCCGGACGCCGCTGCTCGTCCCGAGCAGGCAGACACTGGCCTTGTTGCGGGCGAACACGCCCACGGTCACCACGCCCGGCCACTGGTTGACGTCGCGCTCGAAGGCCTGCGGATCGCGGATCTGCAGGCCGCGCACGTCGAGGATGAGGCAGCCGTTGTCGGTCACGCAGTCGGCGCGCAAGGTGGCCTCGCCACCCAGCGCCTTGAAGCGCCGCGCGATCTGCGCGGCCGCCATCGGGATCACCTCGACCGGCAGCGGGAACGCGCCCAGCACGTCGACCAGCTTCGATTCGTCGGCGATGCAGACGAAGCGCGCCGCCAGGTCGGCGACGATCTTCTCGCGCGTCAGCGCCGCGCCGCCGCCCTTGACCATATGGCCCTGGCGATCGATCTCGTCGGCGCCGTCGATGTAGACCGGCAGGCTCTCGACCTCGGCGGCGTCCAGGATCCGGATGCCCAGTGCCCGCATGCGCTCGGTGGAACGCACCGAGCTCGACACCGCACCGGCGATCTGCATGCCGCTGGCGGCCAACGCATCGATGAATTTGTCCACCGTGGAGCCGGTGCCGACGCCGACGATGCTGCCGGGCGTCACGTATTGCAGGGCGGCCTGGCCGACCAGGGTCTTCAGTTCGTCTTGGGTCATCATCACGCCATTGTCGTGGAGACCATCAGCGCGAGCGGCGCATGCGCACCGCAACGGCCAGTTCGCGCAGCAGCGGCTCGGTCTGGCTCCAGCCCAGGCAGGCGTCGGTGATCGACACGCCGGGCAGCAGGTCGCGCTTGGTCTGGCCGGCGCCGAGATCCTGGCGGCCGGGCTGCAGATGGCTTTCGATCATCACGCCGGTGATGCGCTTGTCGCCGCCGGCCATCTGCGCCGCAACGTCGTGGCCGACGTCGATCTGGCGCTCGTACTTCTTGCTCGAATTGGCGTGCGAGAAGTCGATCATCACCTGCTCGCGCAGGCCCGAGGCCTTCAGCGCATCGCAGGCGGCCTGCACCGAGGCGGCGTCGTAGTTCGGCGCCTTGCCGCCGCGCAGGATGATGTGGCAGTCCTCGTTGCCGCGGGTCTCGAAGATGGCGGCCGTGCCCATCTTGGTCATGCCCATGAAGGCGTGGCTGGCGCTGGCGGCGAGCACGGCGTCCGACGCCACCTTGATGCCGCCGTCGGTGCCGTTCTTGAAGCCGACCGGGCAGCTCAGGCCCGAGGCGAGCTGGCGATGGCTCTGGCTCTCGGTCGTACGTGCGCCGATGGCGCCCCAGGCGATCAGGTCGGAGATGTATTGCGGCGACAGCAGGTCCAGGAACTCGGTGCCGGCCGGCAGGCCCAGCGCCGTCACGTCCAGCAGCAGCTGGCGGGCCAGGCGCAGGCCTTCGTTCATGTGGAAGCTGCCATCCAGGCGCGGGTCGTTGATGTAGCCCTTCCAGCCGACCGTCGTGCGCGGCTTCTCGAAGTAGACGCGCATCACGACCAGCAGCTCGCCGACGAGCTCGTCGCGCAGGTCCTTCAACAGCCGCGCGTAGTCCATCGCCTGATCGTGGTCATGGATGGAGCAGGGCCCGACGACGACCAGCAGCCGGTCGTCGCGGCCATGCAGCACGTCGCTGATCTCGCGGCGCGCGCGCGCCACCAGCTCCAGCGAGGACTCCGGCAGCGGCTGCTCGTCCAGCAGCAGCGCCGGCGAGATCAGCGGGCGCACCGCGCTGATGCGCGTGTCATCGGTGCGGGTTGAATCGAGGGTGGCGGCGTCGGCGGAGTTCATGGCGGTCTGGCTGTGGGCTTCGGGGTGGGCTTCAGGGCGAACCCTGAATTATGGCCGCTTGAATTCTCAGTTATTGACCAATCGTTCCAATTAACGGAAACTCGCTCGATGGCACGACCGAAGCAGTTCGATCCCGACGTGGCGCTGGATGCCGCGATCGACGTGTTCCGCGAGCACGGCTATGCGGGCACGTCGGCCGAGATGCTGGTCGAGGCGATGCACATCGGCAAGCAAAGCCTCTACAACACCTTCGGTGGCAAGTGGCCGCTGTACTGCGCTGCGCTGGAGCGCTATGCGGCGGCCGAGACGGCCGGCCACATCGAGGCGCTGGGCAGCGCGCCGACGGCGCTGGGCGGCGTGGAGGCGATGATGAAGCGTGTCGTCGCCGAGGCGCGGCTGGCCTGCCTGGGCACGCACTCGATCAGCGAGTTCGGCGATGCGCGCGAAGGCACCGAGGAACTGGCACGGATCCGGCAATCCGCCGGCCGTTCGCTGCGCATGGCGCTGGCGGCCCGGCTGCGCCATGCGCAGCGGGATGGCGAGGTGTCGGCGGAACTGGACGTGCAGCACGCGGCCGGTTTCCTGATCGCCAACATCGTCGGCATCCGGCTGGCCGCCCGCGGGGGCGCCGGGGACACCGAGCTGCGGGCACTGGCGCGCCTGAGTCTGCAGGCGCTCAAGTAGGGCGTCTGCTTTTTTTTGATCTGTTTTTGAATGATTGTTCAATTTAAGGAGTGACGATGACGACAGCAAATGAAAAAGGCGTGGCACTGGTGTTCGGCGGCTCGCGCGGCATCGGCGCGGCGATCGCCCGGCGGCTGGCCGAGGACGGCCACGACGTGGCGCTGACCTATGTGTCGCGGCCAGACGATGCAGCAGCGGTGGCGGCCGAGATCGAGGCGCTCGGCCGGCGGGCACTGGCCATCCGCGCGGACAGCGGCGATGCGGTCGCGCTGCGCCGGGCGGTCGAGCAGGCCGTCGACGTGCTTGGCCCCTTGCGGGTGGCGGTGGTCAACGCCGGTGTCATCCGGCGCGGGCTGATCGGCGAAGTCAGCGTGGACGACCTGGACACAGTCCTGTCCATCAACGTCCGCGGCGTCTTCCTTGCCTTGCAGACTGCGGCAGCGCGGATCAGCAACGGCGGTCGCCTCATCACGATCGGCAGCAACACCGCGATCCGCGTCGGTTCACCCGGCGCCAGCGTCTACGCGATGAGCAAGGCCGCGGTCGCCGCGCTGGTCAAAAACGTGGCGCTGGACCTAGCCCCGCGCCGCATCACCGTCAACAACGTGCAGCCCGGGCCGACGGAGACGGACATGACGGACGGCATGCGCGACATGATCCTCCCGCGCGTGCCGTTGGGCCGCCTTGCGGCGCCGCGCGAGATCGCCGGCCTGGTCAGCTATCTGGCCGGCGCCGACGCTGGTTTCGTCACAGGCACCAGCTTCACGATCGACGGCGGCTTCGTGCTCTGATCAGCGGCGCTCCGCAAAGTACTTCAGCGCCGACAGTACCTCGGGAAAGTCGCCCGTCACCATCGGACCGAAATCGGAAGCCTGCGGGCCTTCGATCTCGGTCCGGTAGACGACCTTGGTGCCGCCCCAGGCCAGCGGAATCAGCTCGTGCGAGACGACGACGCGCGTGTCGTCGATCACCGTCTCGTCGACGAAATACCGGTTCTCGACGACATCAAGCAGCTTGCTGGTGAAGGCATCCTGCCCCGGCGGCTGCATCACGAAGCGGGTGCCGCTGGTGAAGTCGCCGAGCAGCAGGATGCGTTCGATGCCGGCGTTCCAGCGCTTCCAGCCGGACACGTCGGCGAAGAGGTTCCACAGCGTGGCGGGCTGCGCGTGGGTTTCGATGCTGGCTTCATGGGTCCACATGGCGTTTTCCTTGTTCTGGGGTGGGCGGCTCATTTGAGCGCCCTCCTCCTGACAAGGCTGTGGCAGCAACAACGGCCGCCGCGCTAAGGCCGAAACCGAGCAGCGCCAGCGGCGGCAGATGCTCGCCCAGCACCACGAAACCCATCGCCGCCGACACACCCGGCACCAGGTAGAACAGCCGCGCCACCGCGCTGGCCTGGCCGCGCCGCACCATCAGGAACAGCAGCGAGAACGCGCCGATCGCATTCACCAGCGCCAGCCACAGCACGGCCAGCAGCGCCTCCGCGCTCCACTGCACGGCCAGGCCTTCGAAGTGGCTCGCCAGCGGTGTCACCAGCAGGGCCGAGATGCCCACCTGCACGAAGGCGCCGCTGCGCAGGTCCATGCCGGCGCAGAAGCGCTTCTGGTACAGCGTGCCCGCCACCAGGCCGAACAAGCCCAGCGCGGCCAGCGCGTAGGCCGCGGCGCCACCGCCCTGCACCGGCTTGCCCACGACGACCAGCGCGATGCCCGCCAGGCCGCCCAGCAGGCCGACCAGTTGCATCCGCCCCACCCGCTCGCCCAGCCACAGCCAGGCGCCCAGGCTGGTCGCCACCGGCATCATGCCGATCAACAAGGCCGCGATGCCGCTGGGCAGCCCCTGCCGCATCGACTCGTAGACACCGACGAACTGCGTCAGCTGCATCAGCAGCCCGACGACGACCAGATGCCCCCAGTCGCGCGCCCGCCGCGGCCACGGCGCACCACTCGCCACGGCAATCGCCAGCAGCACGCCGGCCGCGATGCCGAAGCGCAGCGCCAGCAAGGTCAGCGGCCCGACGTGCGCCAGCGCCACCTTGCCCATCACATAGCCGCTGCTCCACAGCACGACGAAGAGCAGCGGCAGGCTCAGCGCAGCCAGCGGCACGGTCGGCAGGGCCGGGCGGAATGTGCGTGCAAGTTCGGCGTTATGCATGGGACAGCTCCTCGATGGAAATCCAGTTGCGCCACTGTAGAAACCGGCCATCAAGGACACAATCCACGCATAGATCGATTCAGAGTTTCCAACTGGAGAACAACGATGGGCCGCCTCGAAGACCTGCTCGCCTTCGCCCGCGTCGTCGACGCCCGCAGCTTCTCCGGTGCCGCGCGCGTGCTGTCGACGACCAAGTCGGCCGTCAGCAAGCAGGTCGTGCGACTGGAAACGCAGCTCGGCGCCAAGCTGCTGCACCGCACGACGCGCAGCGTTAGCCCCACGGCGGAAGGCCGCGGCGTCTACGAACGCGCGCTGCGCCTGCTCGACGAGGCGCAAGCGCTGACGGACGAGATCGAGGGCACGCAGGAGCCGCGCGGCGTGCTGCGCCTGTCCACCTCCACCGCCTTCGGCAATCTGCAGTTCACCGCGCTGATGGGCGAGTTCTGCGCCCGCTATCCGAAGGTGCAACTGGTGCTGGGCCTGAACGACCGTTACGTGGACCTGGCCGAGGAAGGCTTCGACCTCGTGATGCGGCTGACGTCCCGGCCCTCGCCGGGGCTGGTGGCGCGGCGGCTCGCCGCGATCCGCTACGTGACCTGCGCCTCGCCCGCCTACCTGCGCGCGAATGGCCGGCCGGAAACGGTCGAGGCGCTGGCCGACCATCATTGCCTGCTGTTCGGCTACCTGCATGCGCCGGACCGCTGGCAGTTCCGCCACGCCACCCACGGCGAGGCCGGCGTGCCGGTGCGCGCCGCGCTGCGCTTCGAGAGCGGCCTCACCGTCAACAGCAGCGAATCGCTGCGCGTGGCCGCGCTGGCCGGTCTGGGTATCGCCGTGCTGCCGACCTATGCCATCGGCGACGACCTGCGCGCCGGCCGGCTCGAGGCCCTGTTGCCCGACTGGCAGCCACTGGGCGGCAATGCCGACGCCGACACGCTCTACGCCGTCTACCTGCCGAGCCGCCAGCCCAGCCCGAAGGTGCGCGCGCTGATCGACTTCATGCTGGAGAAGATGGGCGACCTGCCCCCATGGGACAGGCTTTGCGACAATCCCGCCCCATGCCGCTGATCCCCTACGCCCTCACCCGACCCTTCCTGTTCGGCCTCGATCCCGAACACGCCCACGAACTGACACTGGGCAGCATCGCGAAACTGCAGAACACGCCGGCGCAATGCCTGTGGTCGCAACCCCGCATCAAGGACCCGGTCACCGTGGCCGGCCTCAAGTTCCCCAACCGCATCGGCCTGGCCGCCGGCCTGGACAAGAACGGCCGCTGCATCGACGGACTGGGTGCGATGGGCTTCGGCTTCATCGAGGTGGGCACGGTGACACCCAAGGGCCAGCCGGGCAACGACAAGCCGCGCATGTTCCGCCTGCCCGAAGCCGATGCGCTGATCAACCGCCTGGGCTTCAACAACGAGGGCCTGGATGCCTTCCTCGCCAACGTCAGGCGCGCCCGCAGCTTCCGTGCGGCCGGCGGCCTCGTGGGTCTGAACATCGGCAAGAACGCCGCCACGCCGATCGAGAACGCGGTGGACGACTACCTGATCGGCCTCGCGGGCGTGTTCCCGCATGCCGACTACATCACCGTCAACATCTCCAGCCCCAACACCAAGAACCTGCGCGCGCTGCAGAGCGACGAGGCACTGGACGCGCTGCTGTCCCGGCTGCAGGAACGCAAGCTGGCGCTGGCCGTCGAACACAAGCGCCGCGTGCCGATGTTCGTCAAGATTGCACCGGACCTGGACGAAGCGCAGGTCGCCGTGATCGCCCGCACGCTGAAGGCCAACGGCATCGACGGCGTGATCGCGACGAACACCACGATCTCCCGCGAGGCCGTCAAGGGCCTGCAGCACGCCGAAGAGACCGGCGGCCTGTCGGGCCGGCCGGTCTTCGAGGCGAGCAACCGTGTGATTGGCCTGCTGCGCGCGGAGCTGGGCGCGGGCTATCCGATCATTGGCGTGGGCGGCGTGCTGAGCGGCGAGGATGCGCGGACCAAGCTCGCCGCCGGGGCCGACTTGGTGCAGGTCTACAGCGGCCTGATCTACCGGGGTCCGGCCTTGGTCAGGGAGTGCGCGGCAGCATTGGCGCGGCGCTGAACGGTGGCGGGTCTTTACCGTCGCTTGACCTTGCAACGGGACGTTAGGCCCGTCAACGCCACCGTGAAAGCCAGCGTTCGTCAAGGCAGGTTCGGCCTTGCCGGATCCGACACCCTCACCGAAGGAGCCTCGCAATGAAGATCATCAAGAACAAGCTTCAACTCTCCGCCGCTGGCGTGCTGCTGGCCGCATCGCTGCTACCGCTGGCCGCCTGCGCCGACATGCCCGGCCACCACCCCGGCTACCTGCATGCGTTGACCGACCTGCGCGACGCACGCTGGAACCTCGAGCACCGCCCTGGTGACGTCGCCGTCAGCGTGCGCGAGGACGAGGCCATCAACCAGGTCGATGCCGCTATCGCCGAGGTGAAGAAGGCCGCCGTCGAGGACGGCAAGAACGTCTGGAACCATCCCGCCGAGGACGCGCACCTGGACCGCCCGGGCCGCCTGCACCATGCGATGGAATTGCTGCAGAAGGCCCGCCAGGACCTGGCCCAGGAAGAAGACAATCCCGAGGCGCGCGGCCTGAAGCAGCGCTCGCTGGAACACGTCGAGCATGCGATCCATGCGACGGAACGCGCGATCCGCGACGTGGAGCACGGCCGCTAATCCTCTTTTGAACCCGGAGCCTCGTCGACGATGGGCATTGAAATCGAACGCAAGTTCCTCGTCGTCGGCGAGGCGTGGAAGCAAGGCCTGACCCCCGAGCACCTCAGCCAGGGTTACCTGAACCGCGAGAAGCAGCGCACGGTACGCGTGCGCATCGCCGGGCCGCACGCCTGGCTGACGATCAAGGGCGAGTCGAAAGGTGCAACACGCGCCGAGTTCGAGTACCCGATCCCGGTGGCCGATGCGCAGCAGATGCTCGCTCTTGCCGACGGCCCTTGCATCGAGAAGATCCGCTGGCGGGTGAGCCACGGCGGCATGCTGTGGGAGATCGACGAGTTCCTCGGCGAGAACGCCGGCCTCGTCGTGGCGGAGATTGAGCTGGAATCGGAAGACCAGGCTTTCGAGCGGCCTGCCTGGCTGGGCGAGGAAGTCACCGCCGATACGCGCTATTTCAATTCGAGCCTGGCGAAGCAGCCGTTCAGCCGCTGGTGAGCCGTTAGCATCGCGGGCATCATGCCCCGCACCTTTGCCTCCGCCTGGCAGCAGATCCGCGACCTGCTTGCCTCGATCGGCCCGCTCTTCTTTCTCGTCGCGGCGCTGATCGTCGGCGCCTATTGGTGGATCGACCCGCAGCCGCCCAAGACCGTGCGCCTGGCCACCGGCCCCGAAGGCTCCAGCTACGCGCTGTTCGGCAAGCGCTACCAGGAGCAGCTGAAGACGAGGAAGATCGAGGTCCAGCTGATCCCGACCGCCGGTTCGGCCGAGAACCTGCAACTGCTGCGAGAGGGCAAGGCCGATGTCGCCTTTGTCCGCGGCGGCACCGGCGAGTACACCGATGACGACGACGACCTGCTCTCGCTCGGTTCGCTGTTCTACGAGCCGCTGTGGATCTTCTACAAGAAGGCATCGCCCAAAGCGCCCAAGGCCGCGCCGATCACCTCGCTGGCCCAGTTGACCCCCTTGCGACTGAACGTGGACACGCCCGGCAGCGGCGTGCCGGCTCTGATGGACAAGCTGTTCAAGGCCAACAAGCTGGAGCCCGCACACCTGGAGCACCTGGCGCCCGAGCAGGCCAGCGAAGCGCTGCTGGCGGGCAGGCTCGACGCCATCGTGTTGACCCAGGCCGCGCAATCGCGCTTCGTGCGCAAGCTGCTGCGCACGGCGCCGGGCGACAACATCGCGCTGGTCGAGCTTTCACAGGCCGATGCCTACACGCGGCGCTTCGGCTTCTTCTCGGGCGTCACGCTGCCGCGCGGTATCGCCGACCTGGCGAACGACCTGCCGCACGAAGACGTTTCGATGGTGGCGCTGACCACCTCGCTGCTGACCCGCCGCGACGTCCATCCCGCCCTGCGTGAGCTGTTCGCCGATGCCGCGGTGAAGCTGCATGCCGAGGTCGGCTGGTTCAACCGCGCACGCGATTTCCCGAACACCCGCACCAGCGAACTGCCGGTGAGCCCCGAGGGCGACCAGGCCATCAACGGCAACCCGCCCTTCTACAAGCGCTGGGTGCCCTTTTGGGTCGCCAACCTGATCCAGCGCATGGGCCTGCTGATCGGCGGTTTCCTGGTGCTGCTGCTGCCGCTCTCGCGCATCATCCCGCCGCTGTACCAGTGGCGGGTGCGGCGGCGCGTGTTCCGCTGGTATGCACTGCTGCGGGAGGTGGAAGAACGTGTGGAGACCGGCCAGGAGACTGCCGAGCAGGCCCACAAGCGGCTCGACCAGCTCGACGAGCGGGTCAACCGCGTGGCCGTGCCCCTGTCGTATGCGGACGAGCTCTACGCGCTGCGCAACAACATCCACGCGGCGCGCAAGCGCATCGTGGCGCGCGAGGCGACCGCCACGACCTGACGGCGCGGCGCCTCAGGGCGCCAGCACCCTCATCACCTTCTGCATCCCCTCGACCGGCTTGCCCTTGCGCGCCCGCTTGCCTGCGTAGCCGGCCAGGGCGACGCCCTTCAGCAGTTCTTCCTTTGCCTTGCCGCCGCGCCCGCTGCCCTGAACCAGCAGCTGCTGCGTGAACGCAGCAATACTCACCAGCGCATCCTTGGGCTCCAGGTCGATCAGGGTCAGCCCACGCCCACCCTTCGGCTGGTGCTTCAGCTCGTCGATCGGGTAGCTCAGCAGCCGCCCCTGCAGCGACAGGCAGGCGAGCTGCACGCCTGCCACCTCGCTGGCAGGCAGCAGCGCCGGCGGCAGCGGCTTCTCCTCGCCCTCCAGCGCCAGGAAGGTCTTGCCGGCCTTCTTGCTGCCGACCAGGTCGCCGGTCTGCGCGATCAGGCCGAAACCGCCGGTGCCGGCCAGCACCATCTTCTGGCCCGGCGCCGCAGCGAGGTAGTGCGCAATCTGCGTGCCGCTCTCCAGCTCGATCAGCGTCGTGATCGGCTGGCCGTCGCCACGGCCGCCCGGCAGCAGCGAGACCGGCACCGAGTAGACACGGCCATTGCTGCCGAACACGATCAGCGGGTCGACGCTGCGGCAGGGGAACACGCCGTAGAGCTGGTCGCCGCTCTTGAAGGCCAGCGCGGCCGGATCGACCTCGTGGCCCTTCAGCGCACGCACCCAGCCCTTCATCGAGACGACCACCGTCACCGGCTCGTCGACGACGCGCACCTCGGCCACCGCGCGCTTCTCGGCCTGGATCAGCGTGCGGCGCTCGTCGCCGTACTGCTTGGCGTCGGCCTCGATCTCCTTGACCACGGTGCGCTTGAGCACACCGGGGTTGGCCAGGATGTCCGCCAGCTTGGCCTGCTCCTCGCGCAGCTTCGCAAGTTCCTGCTCGATCTTGATCGCCTCCAGCCGGGCCAGCTGGCGCAGGCGGATCTCGAGGATGTCTTCGGCCTGGCGATCGCTCAGCTTGAAGCGCTCGATCAGCGCCGGCTTGGGCTCGTCCGCGTTGCGGATGATGCGAATCACCTCATCGATGTTCAGCAGCACCAGTTGCCGGCCTTCCAGCACGTGGATGCGGTCCAGCACCTTGTCCAGCCGGTGCTGGGTGCGGCGCTGCACGGTCGCCTGGCGGAAGGCCAGCCACTCGCTGAGGATCTGGCGCAGGCCCTTCTGCGTCGGCCGGCCGTCCAGGCCGATCATCGTCAGGTTGATCGGCGCCGAGGTCTCGAGGCTGGTGTGGGCCAGCAGCATCGTGATCAGCTCCTGCTGCTCGACGGTGCGGCTCTTCGGCTCGAACACCAGGCGCACCGGCGCATCCTTGCCGGACTCGTCGCGCACCACGTCCAGCACGGCCAGCAGGCTCGCCTTCAGCTGCATCTGCTCCTGCGTCAGCGCCTTCTTGCCGGTCTTGACCTTCGGGTTCGACAGCTCCTCGATCTCCTCCAGCACCTTCTGCGAGCTGGTGCCGTGCGGCAGCTCGGTGACGACCAGCTGCCACTGGCCGCGCGCCAGATCCTCGATCTTCCAGCGCGCGCGCAGCTTCAGGCTGCCGCGGCCAGACTGGTAGGCGGCGCGGATGTCCTCGGGCGGGCTGATCAACTGGCCGCCGCCGGGGAAGTCCGGGCCGGGCAGCAGGGTGAACAGCTCGTCGTCGGAGAGCTTCTCGTTCTTCAGCAGCGCCACGGCCGCGGCCGCCACCTCGCGCAGGTTGTGGCTGGGCACTTCCGTGGCCATGCCGACGGCAATGCCCGAGGCGCCATTGAGCAAGGTGAACGGCAACCGCGCGGGCAGCTGGCGAGGCTCTTCGGTCGAGCCGTCGTAGTTGGCGATGAAGTCGACCGTGCCCTCGTCGATCTCGTCCAGCAGCAGCCGCGCGATCGGGGCCAGACGGGCCTCGGTGTACCGCATCGCCGCGGCGCCGTCGCCGTCGCGCGAACCGAAGTTGCCCTGGCCGTCGATCAGCGGATAGCGCTGCGAGAAGTCCTGCGCCATGCGCACCAGCGCGTCGTAGACCGATTGGTCGCCGTGCGGGTGGAAGCGACCCAGCACGTCGCCGACGACGCGGGCGCCCTTGACCGGCTTGGCTCCGGCGTTGCCACTGAAGGCCAGGCCCATGCGCTCCATCGCGTACAGGATGCGGCGCTGCACCGGCTTCTGGCCGTCGCACACGTCGGGCAGCGCACGGCCCTTGACGACCGACAGCGCGTACTCGAGGTAGGCGCGTTCGGCGTAGTGGCCCAGCGTCAGCGCGTTGTCGTCGGACGGCGGCAGCGGTGGCGGAGGGGCGGCAAAAAGGTCGGCTTGGTCACTCATCGCTTACTTCGATTCGGATGTCAGATGTTCATTGGGACAGGTGCAGCTCCAGCTGCTGCGCCTTCGCGGGCAGGCTGCGTTGCAGCAGCGCCCAGTAGAGTTCGAGCACCAGTTGCACATGGGCGCGGGTCTCGTCGATATCGGGCACACCGCCGCCCGCCTTGCGCACGGCGCCCTCGCCGGCGTTCCAGGCGGCCAGCGCGGCATCGATGCGGCCGAAACGCTTGATCAGGTCGGCCAGCATGCGCGCGCCCGTCAGCACATTGATGCGCGGGTCCAGCAGGCGCTGCGAGTCGGCAGCCGTGGCGTAGCGAGCCGCCGTCTCGGGTGTGATCTGCATCAGGCCCAGCGCGCCGCGCGGCGAGACCGCATCGCGCTTGTAGCCGGACTCCACCGCGATCACCGCCTTCAGCAGCTCCATGTCCACGCCGTGCCGGGCGGCGGCCTGGCGCAGGTAGGGCTGCACCGCCTTGACCTCGGGCGCGATGTCCAGCCAGGTCAGCAGATGCTGGCTGCCGTCGAGCTTGCCGGGCACGCGGCCCGAGTTCCGTCCCGCGGCGCCGGGCGTGCCCATCACCAGGCTGTAGCTGCCGTCCAACGGCGTCGAGGCCAGGTGGGCGACGCCGCGGCCGTCGACATAGCCCCACAGCTCGGCGTGCGCCGCCGTTGCGGCCAACGCCAAGATGACGGCCAGCATGCGCTTCACGCGCCCGGCTCCTCGACGCCCAGCGCCTGGCGCGCCTGGTACTCGCGGTCCAGCATGGACATCACGATCAGGCTGTCGTAGCCGTCCGCACCCACGCCAGACAGGCGCACGCTCTCGCGCAGCCGCCCTTCCTCGACAAAACCCTCGCTCGCATAGAGCTTTTGCGCGCGCACGTTCAGCCCCTTCACGTCCAGCCAGAAGCGGTGCGCGCCGAGCTGAGTGAAGGCCATCCTCTTCAGCAGCCGCACGCAGGCGCGGCCGTAGCCGCGGCCCTTCGGTCCCAGCACCAGCCGCTTCAGCTCGATCGAGCGGTGCGGGTTGCGGCAGCCCTGCAGGATCACGAAGCCGGCCATCGCGCCGTCATCCTCGCCAGCCTCGACGATGAAGTGCCGTGAATCCGGGAAGCGCACCGCGCCCTCGTGCTGCGTGCGCTCCCAGGGCGTGATGAAGGGCAGGTTCGTTGCGTCCTGCTCGACCGAGACGACGAAATCCAGGTCGGACAGCATCGTCGGCCGCAGGTGCACGAGCGGCTTCATACGTCGATCTCGACCGAGTCTCCGTGGATCTCCATCAGCTCGCGCCGGGACGAGGCCTCGCCCTTGCCCATCAGCTTGTTGATCGCGGTCTCGGTGGCTTCCAGGTCCAGCAGGCCGTAGCTGATCGGCGAAAGGCGGCGCGTCTCGGGATTCAAGGTCGTGTCCCACAATTGCTCGGCGCTCATCTCGCCCAGGCCCTTGAAGCGGCTGATGCTCCAGGAGCCCTCGCGCGCGCCTTCCTTGCGCAGCTTGTCCAGCGTGGCGGTGAGCTCGCCCTCGTCCAGCGCATAGATCTTGGCGGCCGGCTTCTTGCCGCGGGCCGGCGCGTCCACGCGGTACAGCGGCGGCCGGGCGATGTAGACGTGGCCGGTCTCGACCAGCTTCGGGAAGTGCCGGAAGAACAGCGTCAGCAGCAGCACCTGGATGTGCGAGCCGTCCACGTCCGCGTCGGACAGGATGCAGACCTTGCCGTAACGCAGGCCGGAGAGGTCCGGCGTGTCGTTCTTGCCGTGCGGGTCGACGCCCAGCGCCACCGAGATGTCGTGGATCTCGTTGTTGGCGAACAGGCGGTCGCGCTCGACCTCCCAGGTGTTCAGCACCTTGCCGCGCAGCGGCAGCACCGCTTGCGTTTCCTTGTCGCGGCCCATCTTGGCCGAGCCGCCGGCCGAGTCGCCCTCGACCAGGAAGACCTCGTTGAGCGTCAGGTCGCGGCTCTCGCAGTCGGTCAGCTTGCCGGGCAGCACGGCCACGCCGGAGCCCTTGCGCTTCTCCACTTTTTGCGCTGCGCGTTGTCGGGTTTGGGCCTGCTTGATGACCAGCTCGGCCAGTTTCTTGCCGTGCTCCACGTGCTGGTTCAGCCACAGTTCCAGGCCCGGCTTCACGTAGGTGGAGACGAGCCGCAAGGCGTCGCGCGAGTTCAGCCGCTCCTTGGTCTGGCCCTGGAACTGCGGATCCAGCACCTTGGCCGAAAGCACGAACGAAGCGCGCGAGAACACGTCGTCGGGCATCAGCTTGACGCCCTTGGGCAGCAGCGAGTGCATCTCGATGAAACCCTTGATCGCGCCGAACAGGCCGTCCTTCAGGCCGGACTCGTGCATGCCGCCGGCCACCGTCGGGATCAGGTTGACATAACTCTCCCGCGTGACGGCGCCTTCATCGGTGAAGGCCACGCACCAGGCGGCGCCCTCGCCCTCGGCGAAGTTCTCGGTCTCGGCCTTGCTGGCGTACTGCTCGCCCTCGTACAGCGGGATCAGCGGATCGGCCACCAGCGTCTGCATCAGGTAGTCGCGCAGGCCGCCCTTGTAGGACCAGGTCTGGACATCACCGGTCTTCTCGTTCTTCAAGGTCACGATGACGCCGGGCATCAGCACGGCCTTGGAGCGCAGCAGGTGCACCAGCTCGTTCTTCGGCAGCTCGGCGCTCTCGAAATACTTGGGGTCGGGCCAGACGCGCACGGTCGTGCCCTGCTTGCGGTCGCCGCCTTTTGAAGAGGTATCGGCGGGCCTCACGCTGACCGGCTCCACCACGTCGCCGCCCGAGAAGGCCAGTGTCGCGACCTGCTTCTCGCGCCAGACGCTCACCTCCAGCCGCTTGGCCAGTGCGTTCGTCACCGAGACGCCCACGCCATGCAGACCGCCTGAGAAGCTGTAGGCACCGCCCGAACCCTTGTCGAACTTGCCGCCGGCATGCAGCCGCGTGTAGACGATCTCGACAACCGACACACCCTCTTCCGGGTGCAGGCCGAAGGGGATGCCGCGGCCGTCGTCGGCCACGCTGACCGAGCCGTCGGCATGCTGAACCACATCGATGCGCTTGCCGAAGCCGGCCAGCGCCTCGTCGGCCGCGTTGTCGATCACTTCCTGGATGCAGTGCAGCGGGTTGTCCGTGCGGGTGTACATGCCGGGCCGCTGCTTGACGGGCTCCAGGCCTTTCAGGACGCGGATCGACGCCTCGCCGTAGGAAGAAGGGGTCGTGGGGTTCGTAGCCATAGGGGCGGGATTCTATGGTTAGCATGTCGGCCCTATGAGCCGTCGCCTGTTGTCCCTCTTTTCGCTGCTCTCGCTGCCCGTAACGATTCTTTTCAGCGGCATCGCCCTCGCCCAGGGCCAGACGCCCGATATCGAGCCCTTCAAGGCGAGCGCGCAGCTCAGCTTCGCGCTGGTGAATGCCCAGTGGTTCGACGGCCAGGGCTTCAAGAAGGGCACGCTCTACGTCGTGGACGGCAAGTTCACCGCGCAGAAACCGGCGCGGGTGAACCGGCGCATGGACCTGAAGAACCAGTTCATCATTCCGCCGCTGGCCGAGGCCCACAACTACAACCTGCAGAACAGCTGGGGCGTCGAGCACTTCGAGCAGCGCTACCTGCAGGACGGCGTGTTCTACGCGGCCATGCTGTGCAGCGACCCGGCCGAGCTTGCCACGGCCAAGACGCAGCTGAACACCGAGGACAGCCCCGACGTCGTCTTCGCCAGCGCCTGCATCACCTCCAGCGACGGCCAGCCGCTGGCCGCGCTGATGGCAGCACCTGCCAAACCGAAGCTGGCCGACATCGCCGACAAGGCGGTGCTGGTGATGGACAAGCCCGAGCAGGTCGACCAGAAATGGAAGCTGGTCACGCAGCGCAAGCCGGATATCGTCCGCATCACCTTGAGCTACAGCGACAGGCCCGAGCTGCGCGCCAGGCCCGAGCTGAAGGGCCGGCTGGGCCTGGACGCCGAGACCGCGGCGGCCATCATCAAGCACGCGCACCAGTCGAACCTGAAGGTCAGCGCCAACGTCGACAGCGCGGGCGACTTCGACGCCGCCGTGCGCGCCGGCGCCGACAACATCGCCCACCTGCCCGGCCACTTCAACCACCATGGCGACGGGCCGGAGCGCTACCTGATCAGCCCTGAGACCGCCGCGCTGGCTGCGCGACAGAAGACGACGGTGACGACCGCCATCGCCGCCACGCAGCTCTTCAAGACCACGCCCGAGCAGGCCGAGAGCCTGCGCCAGACGCAGATCAAGAACCTGCAGACGCTGAAGTCCGCCGGCGTCACGCTTCTGCTGGGCTCGGACGTCTTCACCGGCACTTCGCAGCTGGAGCTGGCGCGGCTGGCCGAGACCGGCGTGTTCAGCAATGCCGAGCTGCTGAAGATGGCGACGATGGACACGCCCCGCGCGCTGTTCCCGAAGCGCCAGATCGCCTGCTTCGAGCCCGGCTGCGAGGCCAGCTTCCTGCTACTGCCCAGCGACCCGCTGCAGGACATCAAGGCCGTCGCCACGCCGATGTTCCGCGTCAAGCAGGGCCGCATCCTGACCCAGGTGGACGACGTGGCCGAGACCAGCGCCACCGCGACCGAATCGACCGATGCGGCGAAGAAGGCCAAGGCCAGCGGCAAGAAGGGCACGAAGAAGAAGGCGCCAGCGGCCAAGCCGCGCAAGAAAACCTAGGCCGATACAGCCTTCAGTTGCTGCAGCCGCTCGGCCAGCGCCGGATCCTGCAGCACCGACTCCAGGTTGCGCAGCCACGGATGCGCCAGGTAGGCGCGGAAGTGGAAGAAGTCGGCCGGTGCCTCGTCCAGCACGGCCAAGCCCTCCAGCGTGGCCGGCGCGCCGTCGGCCAGGCGCTCACCGACGCGGGCGCAGAAATAGGCCAGCGCCAGGCGCCCCTCACGGTCCGGCCAGCGCGGATCGGGCGGGCCGGTCAGCAGGCTGTCGATGTCGGCGGCATCGGCCACCAGTGCCGGCGGCAGGCCCCATTCGCTCATCAGCAGCCGGCCGATCTCGGCGGCGGGCAGGCCCAGCGCCGCCTGCTCGGCGAGCGAGCGCGCCAGCAGGCCCTCGCGCGGGATCGTGGCCAGTTCCTCGGCCGTGGCGCCGCCCTCGATCGCCAGCCGGCCGAGAAAGGACAGCAACAGCGCGCTGACGAGCGCGCCCGCCGCGTCGAAGTGCAGGGCCTGGCAGAGCTGCCGGGCCAGCTCGCTGGCGATGCCGCCGGCCCGCCAGGTGGCCTCCAGCCGTGCGGCGCGTGCGGGGTCGTCGGTGCGGAAGGCGGCCAGCATCAGGTACTGCAGGCAGATCGAGCGCACGCCGTTGACGCCCAGCACCATCACGGCCTGGTCGATGCTCGTGGCGGGCCGCTGCGGGCCGTAGGCCGGCGAATTGACGACGGCCAGCAGCCGTGCGGCGATCAGTGGCTCGGTCGCGATCAGGTCCACCAGTTGCGCGGAACTCGCGGCATTCAGGAAGTCGGGCGACAACAGTTGCTGCAGCAGCGCCGGCGGGCGCGGCACCTTGCGGAACAGCGTGAACAGGTCGCGCCGCCGCTCGGGCGACAGCTCGTCGGCCCGGGTCGGCCGGAAGGCCAGCAGCGCCTCGGGCGCCGGCGGCCTGGGCCGGGCGGCCGGCTCGGCCGGCACGGGCGCAGGCGCCTTGGCGGTGACGACCCGCGGGGCCTCCCGCTCCACCCGGCGCGGCCGCCGCAGCAGCACGACGGCAGCGATCGCGACGCCCGCGGCGCCCCACCAGAGATAGTCGGTCATCATTGTTGTTCCCCTGCCCCTCGACGGTCGGCAGTCCGACTGTAACGGCGTGATTCGCGCGCTTTGGCTACATTGCTGGCATGAACGCAACGACCACCGCCGCCGATGCCAAGCTGTCGATGACCCGAGTCCTGATCTGCGGGGCGATGGTCGTCACGACCTCGATGGGCATCCGTCACGGCTTCGGCCTGTGGCTGCAGCCGATCACGATGGAGCGCGGCTGGACGCGCGAGACCTTCTCCTTCGCGATCGCGATACAGAACCTCTGCTGGGGCCTGGCCGGGCCGCTGGCCGGCATGGTGGCCGACCGCTTCGGCGCCTTCCGCGTACTGCTGGCCGGCAGCCTGCTCTACGCGCTGGGCCTGCTGGGCATGGCGGCCTCGGCCAGCGGCTGGGCCTTCACCGCCACGGCCGGCGTGCTGATGGGCGTGGCCCAGGCGGGCACGACCTACGCGATCGTCTACGGCGTGATCGGGCGCAACATCGCGCCGGAGAAACGCTCCTGGGCGATGGGCGTGGCGGCGGCGGCCGGCTCCTTCGGCCAGTTCCTGATGGTGCCGGTGGAGAACTGGCTGATCGGCAACGCCGGCTGGCAGAACGCGCTGTTCGTGCTGGCGGCGGTGGCCCTGGTCATCATGCCGCTGGCCGTGGGCCTGCGCGAGCGCCCGCAGCAAGGCGGCCCCGCTCACGGCGCCCGCCAGAGCATAGCCAGCGCGTTGCGCGAGGCCTTCGGCTACCGCAGCTTCCAGCTGCTGATGGCGGGCTACTTCGTCTGCGGCTTCCAGCTCGTCTTCATCGGCGTGCACATGCCCAGTTACCTGAAGGACCGGGGGCTGTCGCCGCAGGTCGCCACCGCCGCGCTGGCGCTGATCGGGCTGTTCAACGTGTTCGGCACCTACGCGGCCGGCAGCCTCGGCGAGAAGGTGCCCAAGCGCTACCTGCTGTCGGGCATCTACGCGCTGCGCGTGCTGGCGATGATCGCCTTCCTCAGCGTCCCGGTGAGCCCGATGACGGTGTACCTGTTCGCGGCGATGATGGGTTTCCTGTGGCTCTCGACGGTGCCGCCGACGAATGCGGTGGTCGCGCAGATCTTCGGCGTGCAGCACATGTCGATGCTGGGCGGCTTCGTGTTCCTGAGCCATCAGGTCGGCAGCTTCCTGGGCGTCTGGCTCGGCGGCAAGCTGTACGACAAGACGGGCAGTTACGACGTGGTCTGGTGGCTGGCCGTGGCGCTGGGCGTGATGGCGGCGCTGGTGAACCTGCCGGTGCGTGAAGGCGCGATCGAGCGGAGGACGGCGGCAGCATGAAGAGCGCCGCCAAGCGCTGGCTGGCCCGCGGCATCGCCGCGCTGGCCCTGGCGCTCGTCTTCCTCGCCTACACGCAGCCAGCGCTGATGACCGAGCTCTCGCAACAACTCTGGGCCTGCTTTTGAGCCTCATCGACATCTCACCCTGGCTGCGGCGCTGGCCGCAGGCCGTCCGCCCCGGCGCCACGGCGCTGGATCTCGCCTGCGGCTCGGGCCGCCACCTGCGCCACCTCGCGGCGGCGGGGATGAAGGTCACCGGCGTCGATCGCGACGAGGCGGCCGTCGCGCCGCTGCGCGGGATGGCCGAGATCCTCGTCGCCGACATCGAAGGCAAGACCTGGCCCCTGGAGGGCCGCGGGTTCGATCTGGTGCTCGTCACGAACTACCTGTGGCGGCCGCTGCTGCCGCGCATCGTCGCCGCGGTGGCGCCGGGCGGCTGGCTGGTCTACGAGACCTTTGCCGACGGTCAGCAGACGATCGGCCGGCCGGCGCGACCAGACTTCCTGCTGCAGCCCGGCGAACTGCTCGACCTCTGCCGGGGCGCCTTGCGCGTGGTCGGCTACGAGGATGGCTATGAGGGCGGTTCCGGGCAGTCCGTGGTCAACGGCCGTTATGTCCAGCGCGTTGCTGCGGTTCGGCCGGCCGGCGAGGCCGGGATTTACCAGCGCCACACGCTGGACTGAGGCTTCGGCCCCGGGCGCTTCAGTAGAATCGCCGGATTACTGGGAACCACTCCATGAACGGACTTGTTGGCAGCATCGTCGCCCTGGTGACGCCGATGCACGAAGACGGCAGCGTCGACTACCCCGCGCTGCGCAAACTGATCGACTGGCACATCGCCGAAGGCACGGCCTGCGTGGGCGTCGTCGGCACGACCGGCGAGTCGCCGACGGTGAGCATGGAGGAGAACCGCGAGATCATCCGCGCCGCCGTCGAGCACGCCGCGGGCCGCATTCCCATCATGGCCGGCACCGGCGCCAACTCGACCGCCGAGGCGATCGAGCTGAGCCGCTACGCCAAGGAGGTCGGCGCCGACTCCACGCTGTCGGTCGTGCCCTACTACAACAAGCCTTCGCAGGAAGGCATTTACCAGCACTACCGGGCGATCGCCGAGGCCGTCGACATCCCGATGATGCTGTACAACGTGCCCGGCCGTACGGTGGCGGACATGGCGCCCGAGACCGCACTGCGCTGCGCCCGCCTGCCCGGCGTGTTCGGTGTCAAGGAAGCCACCGGCAATATCGAGCGCGCCGCCTGGCTGATCAAGAACGCGCCGAAGGGCTTCTCGATCTATTCCGGCGACGACGGCACCGCCATCGCGCTGATGCTGCTGGGTGGCCATGGCAACGTCAGCGTCACCGCCAACGTCGCGCCGCGCGCGATGGCCGAGCTGTGCCGGGCCGCGCTGGCCGGCAAGGCGGCCGAGGCCGCGAAGATCCACTTCCAGCTGCTGGCGCTGCACAAGCAGCTGTTCTGCGAACCCAGCCCCGCGCCCGCCAAGTGGGCGATGGCGCGCCTGGGCCTGTGCGCCGCGCATCTGCGCCTGCCGATCACGCCGCTGACCGACGCCGGCCAGGCCAGCGTCGAGCAGGCGATGCGCGAGGCCGGCCTGCTCTGAACGGCCGGTCCGCGCCGATCTGATCTAATGCCGCACTTTCTTGCGACCGGAGCAGCAGCGCGGCTCCGGCGCCCCTTCCGAACCCCGGAGATGTCTAGCGTGACCCGTTCCCTCATTGTTGATTCGTCGTCCACCGCCGTGCGCGCCGCCTGCCTGGTCCTGGTCGCCACCCTGGCCGGCTGCAGCACCGTCGAAGGCTGGTTCTCGTCCGACAAGGTCGACTACAACAACAACGCCCGCCAGATCGCCGGCCTGCAAGTGCCGCCGGACCTGACCCAGCTCGCCAAGGACAGCCGCTCGCAGATCCAGGGCGGCAGTGTCAGCGCCGCCGCGCTGGCCCAGCAGCAGGAAGCGGGCAACACGGCCGGCGGCAACCGTCCCGCAGCGGCCGGCTCGCGCGGCGCGGTCGCACTGAACAGCGCTGGCGACGCCAGCATCGAACGCAGCGGCAGCGACCGCTGGGTCCACACCAGCCTGACGCCCGAACAGACCTGGCCGCAGGTGCTCGCGTTCTGGAAGGAAAACGGCTTCGAGATCGCCAGCAGCGATGCCGATACCGGCATGATCGAGACCAACTGGATCGAGGACAAGTCCAAGCTGCCTCAGGACTTCTTCCGCCGCACGGTCGGCAAGGTCTTCGACAGCCTCTACTCGACCGGCGAGCGCGACATGTACCGCGCCCGCGTCGAACGCGACGAGAAGGGTGGCACCGACGTCTTCATCAGCCATCGCGGCAAGACCGAGGTGTACACGAACACGCAGAAGGACAACACCGGCTGGCAGGATCGCCCGAGCGATCCGCTGCTGGAGGCGCAGATGCTGTCGCGCCTGATGCTCAAGCTGGGCGGCAAGGCGCCGTTGGCCGCGCCGACGACGCTGGCAAGCGCAGACGCCGCTGCCCCGGCCGCGCCGCTGCCGGCTTCGACCCTGCCGGACGCGGCCAAGGCTCGTCCGCTGTCCGAGGTGCCGGATCAACTGGTGGTCAACGACAGCTTCGAGCGCGCCTGGCGCCGCGTCGGCCAGTCGCTGGACCGCCATGGCTTCACGATCGAAGACCGCGACCGCACGCTGGGCATGTTCTTCCTGCGCTACGCCGATCCGTCCAAGGCCGGCCAGGACGAGCCGAACTTCTTCCAGCGCCTGTTCAGCAGCGACAAGGGCGCCGAACCGATCCGCTACCGCGTGCTCGTCAAGACGCAGGGCCAGGCCACCGTGGTCTCGATCCTGGACAACAAGGGCCAGACGCAGACGAACGACATCGCCAAGGGCATCCTGAACCTACTGATGGACGACCTGAAATAGCCCCCCGAAGGCGCTTCGCGCCTCTCCCTCAAGGGGGAGCACCCGATGGCCTGACAAAGCCAGATCCATGGGTGCCGCTCGATGGACTTACGCTGGGGTAACGCCATGCGTTTCTGCAGTCTCGGCAGCGGTAGCGGCGGCAACGGCACGCTGATCGAGGCCAGCCAGGGCATCACCCGCACGCGCGTGCTGGTCGACTGCGGTTTCAGCTTGCGCGAGCTGACGCGGCGCTTGGAGCGCGCCGGCACCCTGCCAGGCGAGCTCGATGCGGTGTTCATCACGCACGAGCACGGCGACCACGCCGGCTGCGTGCTGACGCTGGCCGCCAGGCACCGTGTGCCGATCTACACCAGCCGCGGGACCTGGCGCGCGATCGGCCCGCCGGACTTCGATGCCGCGCCGGTGCACTTCGTGCGCAGTGACGAATGCATCGCACTGGGCGACCTCGAGCTGCAGCCCTTCGCGGTGCCGCACGACGCGCAGGAGCCGCTGCAACTGCGCGCCACGGACGGCTGGCACCGGCTGGGCCTGATCACCGACATCGGCTCCTTGACGCCCTACGTCACCGCCGCCTTGCAGGGCTGCGATGCGCTGCTGCTCGAGTGCAACCACGACGAGGCGCTGCTGCGCGCATCGAGCTATCCGGCCAACCTGAAGCGCCGCATCCTCGGCAGCCATGGCCACCTGTCCAATGCCAGCGCGGCCGAACTGCTGGAGCAGTGCCGTCATGACCGGCTGCGGCACGTCGTCGCCGCCCACCTGAGCGCACAGAACAACACCCCTGCCCTGGCAGCCGCAGCACTTGCCGCAATACTCGGCTGCAGCGAGCACGAAATACCCGTGGCAGATCAGGCGATGGGTTTTGATTGGCTGGTACTGAATTGATCTTGATTCGGCGATACCCAGCCAAACTCAGTCAGTAACCCGTCAGAAACTCGAGATTCCCAAAGGGACTTCTTCCACTCGTGCCAGATTGGCACACACCAAGAAAACGAAAAGCCGCCCGGCATGACACCGAACGGCTTCTTCGTTTCGCGGCACACACGAGCCTTGCGGCTCGGCGCGCTCAACGATCAGTTGCTGGCAGCGCTGGCAGAAGCGTCAGCGGCCGGAGCCGAAGCGTCCATGGCCGGAGCCGAAGCGGCTTCCGAAGCGGCGGGAGCCGGAGCGGCGACCGGAGCCGGGGCCGGAGCAACTTCTTCCTTCTTGCCGCAAGCGGCCAGGGCAACAGCAGCAACCAGGGAAGCCAACAGGATCGACTTTTTCATACTTGTCCTCAAAGATCGTTAAACGATGAACGCGAAATTACCGGTAATTTTTGAAGCCACACGAATACTCGTCAGCCTCGCAAGACAAGACGACGAAAACCTCGAGCGTTTCCCTCGCCTAGCCATTCATTATAGCCAGAGCTTTTGAATGCACTCATAGTCCGAACGTCGTGGATGGGAACGACAAGGTCGATCGTTGCGCCACGGCATCAAAAATCTCCCGGGATCTGATCGTATCGGTGGGCAATTCCGATGCCACCCCGCGCCAGGTCTGCGCATCCAGCAGCCGCACCGATCGCTGCTGCGAGCCGCCCGCGGCAACGAGGAAGGCGGCAAGTTGGCTGCTCCCTGCCATCGCCTCTGGCTCGTAACTGCGCGCCTCGACGCAATGGTCGAAGGTCGTTCGCCAGCGCACGAAGCGCGGATGCGCACGGCGCAGCTCCTCGTACTGCAGGGCAAGCAAATGCAGCCGGCGCCCGGGCTGTCGTGCCCAGGCGCTCAGCGCGTCCAGCACTGCCGAGTCGGACAGCGGCCAGGCCTCGAAGCTGGCGTCGAGGCAGAACAGCTCGCGAGCGCCGCTGCCGTCGATCGCGCAGGCCTGCAGCAGGGTTTCCCGCAGGGCATCGACGAAAGCAGCCCGCCCCTCGAACACGCCCAGGGTCAGCGCCATTCAAGCCTCCCTCGCGTCGGGCCGGACGGGCCGGATCCAGCCGTCCTCCGCCCACTGGTCCAGCACCTCGCGCGCACCGTCCGACAACTGCGCGACCTGCTTCGCGCTCAGCGCGCGCTCATCCGCCAGCAGATGCATCAAGCGCGCATCGCGCCCGGCGGCGCGGAACGATTCGCCGTTGATGAACACATGCGCGTCGTCGTACATCAGGCGGCTGCGGCGATCGAGGATCACGCCTACCCCGTCGTACAGGGGCTCGCCCGGTTCGAACCAGACCTGCGGCTTCGGGTCCGTCAGCGCCTCGCCCAGCGCCCGCTCCAGCGCCATCGGTTCCTTCAAAGCGCGTGCCACCGCGTCGCTTGCAAAAGTTTGTAAACCGTTGGGAATTTGCCCCGGATGTACCGTCGCAGGCTGCCTCGGATCGGAATAGACCCGGTTGGCATAGGGACGATCCTCGTCATCCATCAGGCGCTGAAGCAGCTCGCGCGCCAGTTCGGCCCGCCATGGCGCGCGGAAGCCCACCGAGCAGGTCACGCAGTCGCCGCCGACGGCCACGCCGTCATGCGCCCAGCCGGGCGGTAGGTAGAGCATGTCGCCCGCCTCCAGCACGAACTCCTCGGTCGGCGCGAAGTTCGCGATGATCTTCAGCGGCACGTCCTGGCGCATCACGGCGTCCTTCTGCGCGCCGATGCGCCAGCGGCGCCGGCCCTGGGCCTGGATCAGGAACACGTCGTAGGAATCGAAGTGCGGGCCGACGCCGCCGCCGTCGCTGGCGTAGGAGACCATCAGGTCGTCCAGCCGCGCCTCCGGTACGAAGCGGAAGCGCGCCAGCAGCTCGTGCGCCGCGGGCAGGTGCAAGTCCAGCCCCTGCACCAGCAGGGTCCAGCCGGGTTTGGAGAACGGCGGCAGCTTGGCGAGCGGCCCGCGCTTCATTGCCCAGCGGCCGTCGAACGAGGACACCAGGCGCGATTCCACGTCGTCGCTGGCGGCCAGCCGCGCCAGTTCGGCGCGCGTGGCGGGCGGCACCAGGCCGGGCAGCGCCTGGCGCACGACCAGCGGTTTCTTCTGCCAGTGGCGGCGCATGAATTGCTCGGCTGTCAGGCCGCCGAGCAGGGCAAGAGGTTCATCGATCTGCATGGGGCTATTGTCCGTACGGGTCCGTATGAAACAATTGCGCCATGCAAATTTCCTCCCCCTGCGTCGTCTCCCTGAGCTGGAGACTTGAAGACGCCCAAGGCCAGCTGATCGACGAACTGGCCGAGCCACTCGAGTTCTTCTACGGTGGCGACGACCTGTTCGCCAAGGTCGAGGAGGCACTCGCTGGCCAGGAGGCCGGCTTCGAGGCCAGCGTGGCACTGGAACCCGAACACGCGTTCGGCGAGTACGACTCGAACCTCGTCTGCTTCGAATCGAAGACACTGTTTCCCGACGGCGTCGAGCCCGGCATGCAGTTCGAGGGCCTGCCCGAGGGCGCGGCCACCGAAGACATGCCGATGGCCGTCTACACGGTCACCGAGGTCTACCCCGAGCACGTCGTGCTGGACGCCAACCACCCGCTGGCGGGCGTGGGCCTGCGCATGCACCTGAAGGTGCTGGACGTCCGCGAGGCGACGGCGGAAGAGACCGAGGCCGGCAGCCTCGGCGAGGCGGTGTTCCGCATCGGCGGCGCACCGGACGGCGAGACGCTGCACTAAGGCGAGCGCGCGGTCTCCGGCTGCAACGCCAGCAGCGCCGCGTCGAAATCGAAATCGCCCAGCGCCGCGACGACCCGCCGCAGCGACGCCTTGAGCGCCGGGTCGGTGGCGGCTTCCAGCAGTTCGTCGGCGAGGTCCGGGGCGTCGGCATCACCCTGGCTCAGCAGTTCGCCCAGGCGGACGAGCGACTGCTGCATGTGTTCGCGCGCGGCTTCGTCGGGCACCGCGGGGGGTGGCGGCGCGCCGGAGGGTGCGGGCGTATCGAGATGAGCGAGGCCCTCCAGCACGGGCCCCAGCGCATTCAGCACCGCCGTGAGCATGATCTGCATCTCCGTCGGACTGCGGCCGGCTTGGCAGGCCATCTCCAGGTCCGCGGCCGCGCCTTCGACGGCGATGGCACCGACGTTGCCGGCCGTGCCCTTCAAGGTGTGGGCCAGGCGCTGCACTGCCGTCGGGTCGGCATCCTGCTGTGCCGCTGCGAACTGCTCGGCGAAGCCGGCCTGGCCGTCGCGGAACCTGACCAGCAGGCGGCGATACAGCGCCTCGTTGTTGTTGGCGGTCGCCAGCCCGCGGGTCACGCTGATGCCGGGCATCAGCGGCGGCAGGGGTCGTGGCAGCGCTGGCACCGATGACGGCGCCGCCAACGTCACCGGCTGCGTCATGGCGCCGGCGAACGGCCGCACCCAACGGGAGATCGTCGTGAACATCTGGGCCACGTTCAGCGGCTTGGCCACATGGTCGACCATGCCGGCGGCCAGGGCCTGCTCGCGGTGGCCGGCCATTGCGTTCGCCGTCATCGCGATCACCGGCAGCGCGTGCCAGGCCGGGTTGCGGCGGATCGCCTCGGTGGCCGCGTAGCCATCCATCACCGGCATCTGGCAATCCATCAGCACGCCGTCAAAACGATCGTCGCGGGCCAGCACGTCCAGCGCCTCCTGGCCATTCACCGCGCAGACAACCTCGATGCCGGCGTCGTTCAGCAGGTTGACCGCCAGCTCCATGTTCAGGTCGTTGTCCTCGACGAGCAGCAGTCGCGCACCGGCCAGTTGGGCTCGCGCCTGGTCGTGGGCCTCCGCCACCTCGACCGCCCGCGGCGCCACCGGCACCATCCGGCCCAGCACATCGGCCAGGGACTCCAGCAGCGTCGACGGCGTCACCGGCTTCGTCAGCACGCGCGGATGCCCCAGGCCTCCCAGCCGTGCGGCATTGACGGCATCCTCGCGGCCATAGGCGGTGACCATGACGACACGAGGCTGATGCACCATCTGCTGGTCACGCAGCCGGCGCAGCGTCTGAACGCCGTCCATCTCCGGCATCTTCCAGTCCAGCAGGACGGCATCGAAAGCGGCCGCGCGGCGATCCGCCTCGGCCAGCAGTTGCAACGCCTGCGCGCCACTGCGCGCGGCCTCCGCCTCGAAGCCGAGACTGCGCGCCATCGTGGCGAGGATTTCGCGCGCGACCGCGTTGTCGTCGACGACGAGCACCCGCGTGCCCTGCAGCTCCTCGGCACGGAACATGCGCCGCTGCCGCGGCTCGCTCTGCACGCCCAGGCGCACGTGGAAGTGGAAGGTCGAGCCCTGGCCGGCCACGCTCTCCACCCAGATGCGCCCGTTCATCAGCTCGACCAGGTTCTTCGAGATCGCCAGGCCCAGGCCGGTGCCGCCATAACGGCGCGTCGTCGAGGCGTCGGCCTGGCTGAAGGTCTGGAACATCCGGCCGCTTTGCTCCGGAGTCATGCCGATACCGGTGTCGCGGACCCAGAAGTGCAGCTCCACGTCCTGCGGCTGCTCGGCCACCAGTGCCACGCCCACCACCACCTCGCCGGCCTCGGTGAACTTGACGGCGTTGTTGCTCAGGTTGATCAGCACCTGGCCGATCCGCAGCGGGTCGCCGCGCAAGGCGGTCGGCACGTCCGGCGCCATGTCGAACAGCAGCTCGATGCCCTTGTCGTCCGCCTTCAGGCCGATCAGGTTGGCGAGGTTGTCCATCACGTCCTCGAGACGGAAGTCCACCGTCTCCATCGCCAGCTTGCCGGCCTCGATCTTCGAGAAGTCGAGGATGTCGTTGATGATGCCCAGCAGGTTCTCGCCGGAGCGGTGCACCTTCTCGATGTAGTTGCGCTGCTTCTTGTCCAGCGAGGTCTGCAGCGCCAGGTAGGACATGCCGATGATCGCGTTCATCGGCGTGCGGATCTCGTGGCTCATATTGGCCAGGAAGGAACTCTTGGCGCGCGCGGCCTGCTCCGCCTCCTCCTTGGCCGCCCGCAGGTCGCGCATCAGCTGCGAGTTGCGCTCGCTCATGCGCGCGTCCATCACCGTCAGCAGGATGGTGAAGCCCAGCACCACGAAGGCCAGCACGCTGACCGCGACCGTCAGACCCGGCGCCGGCACGCCCCAGCGGCTGGCCTCGGTGACGCAGTTGGGGGCGAATTCCGCCGCGGCCATGCCGGTGTAGTGCATGGCCGCCACCGCGCAGCCCATGATCAGCGCACCGACGGCGCGCGTCAGGTCCGAGCCGATGTTGCGCGCATGGCGGAAGGCCAGCCACACGCCCGGCACCGACAGGCTCACCGCCACGCCGACCGAGACCAGCACGATGCGCCAGTCGAAGCCGATCGACGGCGCCACCTCGATCGCCAGCATGCCGCTGTAGTGCATGCCGCCGATGCCGCTGCCCAGCACCAGTGAGCCCAGCAGCACATGGCCGGCGTTCGGATGCGGGATGCGCCGCAGCATCAGCAGCAGCAGCGCCGAAGCCGCGGTGGCCGGGAGCATGGACAGCGCCGTCCACGGCACGTTGTAGCTCAGCTCGATCGGCAGGTGCAGAGCCAGCATGCCGACGAAGTGCATCGCCCAGATGCCGAAGCCCATGGCCAGCGCGCCGCCGGCCAGCCAGGCCTGCCAGCCCTTGCCCTCGCTGTAGGTCAGGCGGCCGGCCAGCCCCAAGGTGGCGTACGCCGCCACAACGGCGATGGCAATCGACAACAGGACGAGCCAGGCGCTGTAGCTGGCGGACACCTCAGCGCCCTCCTACAGGCGCGACGACGGCCAGCGTCGACACCACTTCCTCATGGTCATCCGCATAGCGCAGCGAGATCGCGCGGAACTGCTCGGCCACGACCAGGAAGGCGTCGACGACGTCCGGGTCGAAGTGCTCGCCCCGCCCGCGATCGATGACCTGGGCGGCCTGGGCGTGCGTCATGCCCGCCTTGTAGACACGGCGGCTGATCAGCGCGTCATAGACGTCGGCCACCGCCATCAGCCGCGCCGACACCGGGATCGCCTCGCCGGCGAGGCCTTCCGGATAGCCGCTGCCGTCCCACTTTTCCTGGTGGCTGTAGGCGATCTCCTTGGCCACCGTCAGGAACTCGACCTCCAGCCCCAACCGGTCCTCGGCTTGCTGTACGGCGTCGCGCCCCAGCCGGCAGTGGGTCTTCATGATCTCGAACTCGTGCGGCTCGAAACGGCCCGGCTTCAGCAGGATGCCGTCCGGGATTCCGACCTTGCCGATGTCGTGCAGCGGCGCCGACTTGAACAAGGTCGCGATGAAGCGATCGGTCAGCACGTCGGCAAAGCGCGGATGGGTCTTCAGCTGCTCGGCCAGCACCTTCACGTAGTGCTGGGTGCGGCGGATGTGGTTGCCGGTCTCGTTGTCGCGCGTCTCGGCCAGCGAAGCCATCGCGAGAATGGTCACGTCCTGGATCGCCGCCAGCTCGCGCGTGCGGCGCGCCACCTCGGCCTCCAGGAAGGCATTCTGGTCGCGCAGGAAATCGGCCGCCTGCTTCAGCTTCAGGTGCGTCGCCACGCGCGCCAGCACGATCGGCGGATTGACCGGCTTGGTGATGAAGTCCACCGCGCCGAGCTCCAGGCCCGCCTTCTCGTCCTCGGTGGCGCTCATCGCGGTCAGGAAGATCACCGGGATGTCGCTCGTCAGAGGGTCGGCCTTGAGCCGCGCGCAGACCTCGGTGCCGGCCATGCCGGGCATCATGATGTCGAGCAGGATCAGGTCCGGACGGTTCGCCGGATCGCTGGCCAGGCGCAGTGCCTTCTCTCCGCCGTTGGCGATCCGCACGCGATAGTGATCCTTCAGCAGACCCGCCACCAGCGCAAGATTGTCCGGCGTGTCGTCGACGACCAGCACAGTCTGCCGACGCCTGGTCTCCAGGTCTTCAGTCATGCCGCAACCCCCTCCTTGGCCCAGCGTAACGCAATGAAGGGACCTCAGCAACAAACTTGGGGCTTGACCGCCAAGCGGTAACAACCACCTAGACGGCGATGGGGGTCAGTGCTTGCCCGTCGAGCCGAAACCGCCGGCGCCCCGCGCCGAGGCGTCGAACTCCTCGACGCGCCGGAACGCCGCCTGCACGACCGGTACCAGCACCAGTTGCGCGATGCGTTCCATCGGCTGGATCGTGAAGGCCGCCTGGCCGCGGTTCCAGCAGCTCACCATCAGCTGGCCCTGGTAGTCGCTGTCGATCAGGCCGACCAGATTGCCCAGCACGATGCCATGCTTGTGACCCAGGCCCGAACGCGGAAGGATGATGGCGGCCAGGCCCGGGTCGGCGATGTGGATCGCCAGGCCCGTCGGGATCAGCGTGGTCTGGCCGGGCTCCAGCACGATGGCTTCGTCCAGGCAGGCGCGCAGGTCCAGGCCGGCACTGCCGGGCGTGGCGTAGGCGGGGAGTTGCTCGGCCATGCGGGCATCGAGCACCTTGAGGTCAACGGTCGTCGTGGTCATCGGGTGGCAAGCCGGCTGGCGATCTCGGCGATCAGCTCGCGCGCCAGCGTCAGTTTGTCGTTGCGGGGAAGTTCGCGTTCGCCGGCGGCATCCACCAGCAGCAACGCATTGTCGTCGCGGCCGAAGGTGGCGGCGCCGATATTGCCGACGATCAGGTCCACCTTCTTGCGCTCCAGTTTCTGGCGCGCGTGCTTGGCAAGCTCTTGGCTCTCGGCGGCGAAGCCGACGCAGAAGGGCCGCGAGCCGAGCTTCGCGACGCCGGCCAGGATGTCCGGGTTCTCGGTCAGCGCGAAGCTCGGCGGGCCAGCATCACCCGGCTGCTTCTTGATCTTGTGCTCGGCCAGTGTCGCCGGCCGCCAGTCGGCCACCGCGGCGGTGGCGACGAACACATCCTGCTGCGCCGCGCGCGGCAGCACGGCGTCGAACATCTGCTGAGCGGTCTGCACGTCGATGCGGCGCACGCCGCGTGGCGTCGGCAGGTGCACAGGACCCGCCACCAGCGTCACCTCGGCACCGGCCTCGGCCGCCGCGCGCGCCAGCGCGAAGCCCATCTTGCCGCTGGACAGATTGGTCAGGCCGCGCACCGGGTCGATCGGCTCGAAGGTCGGACCGGCGGTGATCAAGAGTTTCTTGCCCGCCAGCCGCTTGGGCTGGAAGAAGGCAATCAGCTCATCGCGAATCTCGGCGGCCTCGAGCATGCGGCCGTCACCGGTCTCGCCACAGGCCTGGTCGCCATTGCCGACCGCCAGCACCTGCGCGCCATCGGCGGCGATCTGGCGCAGGTTGCGCTGCGTGGCCGGGTGCGCCCACATCTCGCGATTCATCGCCGGCGCCACCAGCAGCGGGCAGCGCTCCATCGGCCGCGCCAGCGCAGTGAGGCTCAGCAGGTCGTCGGTGCGGCCCTGCGCCAGCTTGGCGATCAGGTCGGCGCTGGCCGGCGCGATCAGCATCGCGTCGGCCTCGCGGCTCATATTGATGTGGGCCATGTTGTTGAACTCGGCCGCGTCCCACTGGCTGGTGCGCACCGGCCGGTTGGACAGCGCCTGCATCGTCACCGGCGTGATGAACTGCGTCGCCGCCTCGCTCATCACCACCTGCACCGTCGCGCCGTCCTTGATCAGCAGCCGCACCAGCTCGGCCGCCTTGTAGCAGGCGATGCCGCCGGACAGGCCCAGGAGGATGTGTTTGCCTTGGAGCTGCAATGCCATGGTCAGGCCTCCCGCCGGGCCGCCCCAAGGGAGGCCTGCGCCCCCTCGGGGGGCATTGAACGAAGTGAGCGTGGGGGCATCATCAGCGCCTCCTGAACACCAGGTCCCACACGCCGTGGCCCAGCTTGATGCCGCGGTTCTCGAACTTGGTGAGCGGGCGGTAAGCCGGCTTTTCCGCGTAGCCCGCGGCCGTGTTCTCCAGCAGCGGCTCGGCGCTCAGCACCTCCAGCATCTGCTGCGCATAGGGCTCCCAGTCGGTCGCCAGGTGCAGATAGCCGCCGGGCTTGATGTGCTTCACCAGCTTGGCGACGAACTCAGGCTGGATCAGCCGGCGCTTGTTGTGCTTCTTCTTGTGCCAGGGATCAGGGAAGTAGATGTGGACGCCGGCCAGCGAGTCAGGCGCGATCATCTGTTCCAGCACCTCGACGGCGTCGTGCTGGAAGATGCGGATGTTGCCGATCTGCTGTTCGTCGATCAGCTTCAAGAGCGCGCCGACGCCGGGCCCATGCACCTCGCAGCCGATGAAGTCGTGGTCCGGCAGGATCTTGGCGATCTGGGCGGTGGCGCCGCCCATGCCGAAGCCGATCTCGAACACCAGCGGCGCCTCCCGGCCGAAAACGGCGGCCGGATCGAGCCGCTCGCCAGCCTTGAAGGGCAGCACGAAGCGCGGGCCCAGTTCGGCCAGCGCGCGGATCTGGCCCGTGCCCATGCGGCCCGCGCGGACGACGAAGCTCTTGATGCCGCGGCGCGGCGGCTCTACTTCGTTCTCTACTTCTTTTTCACTCATGGGTTCAGTAACTACCAGGATCGACGGACCCGGCGGCGCCGCCGAGCACCGCTTCGATATCGTTCAGGAGGCCGCTGGCCCCGATGCGCAGGCGCAGCGGGTTCAAGGCCGGGGCGCCCAGCCAGGCTTCGGCCAGTTGCAGGTAGGCCTGGGCATCGGTCACCGTGCGGACGCCGCCAGCGGCCTTGAAGCCGGCGTGGCGCATGCCGCTCTCGGACAGCGCCTTCAGCATCACCGCGGCGCTTTGCGGCGTGGCCGAAACCGGCGTCTTGCCGGTGCTGGTCTTGACGAAGTCGGCACCGGCGGCCAGCGCCATCCGCGTCGCCTCGGCCACCAGCTCGGCCCTCTTCAGCTCGCCGCTCTCGACGATGACCTTCAGCACCAGCGGCCGGCTGGCCTCGCGTACTTCCGAAAGGAACTCGGCCACCTCGTCGCGACGTCCCTCCATCAAGGCGCGGTAAGGCAGCACGACGTCGACCTCATCGCCGCCCGCCAGGGCGATCAGCTCGATGTCCGCGACCGCGCGGGTCAGGTCCGCCTCGCCCTGCGGGAAGTTGGCGACCGCCGCCACGCGGATGCCGGCCGGCAAAGCCGCCCTCGCCTGCGCGACGAAGCGCGGCCAGACGCACACGGCCGCGACCGGACCGTGCGGGGTCTGCGCGCGGCGGCACAGCGCCTCGATGTCGGCAGCGGTATCGGCGTCGTTCAGGCTCGTCAGGTCGAGGCAGGCCAGGGCCAGCCGGGCGGCGTCGTGCGGCGTCCTGTTGCTGTTCACTGCGGCTTCAACGACGGTAGATCGGCCAGGCTGGCCACCACGGCGCCCAGGAAGGCCGCGGCGCGCTCGCTGGACGCGGCCGCCTGCTGCAGGGTCAGCGCATGGGTCAGCGCCTCGGCCGAGAGGCCGGCCGCCATATTGGTCATCAGCGCGATGCCCAGCACGCGCAGGCCGGCGTGGCGCGCGAGGATGGTGTCGGGCACCGTGCTCATGCCGACAGCGTCCGCGCCCCAGGCGGCGAACATGCGGATCTCCGCCGGCGTCTCGAACTGCGGGCCCAGTGCCCAGACGTAGACGCCCTCGGTCAGCACCATGTTCTGCGTGCGGGCGACCTGCATCGCATGGCGGCGAAGCTCGGCGTCGTAAGCGGCGCTCATGTCGACGAAGCGCTCGCTGCCCGGCTCGCCGACCAGCGGCGAGCGCTGCGGCGCGTTGATGTGGTCCGAGATCAGCATCAGCGCGCCCGGCGGGTTGTGCGCACGCAGCGAGCCGGAGGCATTCGTCTGCACCAGCGCCTTGACGCCCCAGCGCGCCAGCGTGCGCAGCGCGCCGGCCATGCCGGTGCAGTCGCCGGTCTCGTAGGTGTGGGCGCGGCCGCGCAGCATCACCACGGCCTGTGCGCCGATCGTGCCGACGACGAGCTCGCCCACGTGGCCTTCCACCCGCGGCTGCGGGAAGGCGGGCAGTTCGCTGTAGGCCAGGTGCTTGGCGCCCTGCACCTGCGCGACGGCGCCGGCCCAGCCGGAGCCGAGCACGACGGCCACGGCCGGTGCGGTGTCGCCGAACTGCGCGCGCAGCTTGGCCAGGCTCAGTTCGATCTGCGGTTCGAGAGTCTTGTGGTCGATCATGACGTTGTCTTGTTGTGGTCCAGATGCAGGTTCAGATGCAGGTTCAGATGATCCGGCCCGAAGCTGTGCGGCAGCAGTTCTTCCAGCGTCCATTCGCGGCGGATGCCGCCCGGGTCGCCGGCAATGATTCGCAGGCCCGGGCCGGCGAACTCGCGCAGCTTCTGCCGGCAGCCGCCGCACGGCGTGATCACCTCGGGGCCGGGGCCGGTGACCAGCACGGCCACGGCGCGCCGGCCGCCGGCCATCACCATCGCGCCGAGCGCCGTGGCCTCGGCGCACCAGCCCTGCGGGTAGGCGGCGTTCTCGATATTGGCGCCTGCATGGATGCGGCCCTGCTCGTCGAGGATGGCCGCACCGACCGCATAGCCCGAATAGGGCGAGTGCGAGTGCTGCCGGGCCGCCAGCGATGCCTGCAGCAAGGCCTCATCGGTCCTTTCCATCACCGCTCCCATCACCGTTCCTTCACGTAGGGGCGTCCCAGCGCCTTCGGCGCATGTGCCCGGCCGATGAACCCGGCCAGCAGCACGACGGTCAGCAGGTAGGGCAAGGCCTGGATCAACTGCACCGGTACCTCTCCGATCCCTGGCATCGAGACGCCCTGCAAGCGGATCGCCACTGCGTCGAGAAAACCGAACAGCAGACAGGCGGCCATCGTCGGCAGCGGCTTCCACTTGCCGAAGATCATCGCCGCCAAGGCGATATAGCCGCGGCCCGCCGTCATGTTCGGACTGAAGTTGGCATTCTGCGCCAGCACCAGGTAGCTGCCTGCCAGCCCGCACAGAAGCCCGTTGACCAGCAGGGCCGCATAACGCAGCCGGCCGACGGACACGCCGGCCGCGTCCACCATCGCCGGGTTCTCGCCGACGGCGCGCAGCCGCAGGCCCGGCCGCGTACGCTCCAGCAGGAACCAGATGCCGGCCACCGCGGCGAAGGCGACGTAGACCAGCACGTTGTGGCTCAGCAGTCCATGGCCCAGCACGGACTCCAGCCAATGGCCGGCCTCGGGCTCGGCGAAAGCCGGCACCAGGCCGCCCAGGCGCACCGCCGCATCGACCGGCGGCGTCTGCCCACCCTGCGCGAACCAGGCGATGCCGAGCACCACCGTCAGGCCGGCCGCCACCATGTTCAGCGCGATGCCGGAGACGACCTGGTCACCGCGGTGCGTGACGCAGGCGAAGCCATGGACCAGCGAGAAGATGCAGGCGACCAGCACGCCGGCCGCGAGGCCCAGTCCGGCCGAATGGCCCAGGCTGGCGGCGCTGCCGCAGGCGAAGGCGGCGGCCAGCATCTTGCCCTCCAGCCCGATATCGATCACGCCCGAGCGCTCGCTCACCAGGCCGGCCAGCGCACAGAACAGCAGCGGCGTCGTCACCCGCAGCGTCGAGGCCAACACGGAGCCGATCAGGATTTCATCCACGTTTCAAGGTCCCGTATAACTTGGCGAACATCGGCGCGCTGACCGTCGCCATCGCACCGGCGAACAGCACGATCAGCCCTTGCGCGGTCACGACCATCTCGCGGCTGAAACCCGGCATGTCGAAGGACACCTCGACGCCGCCCTGGTACAGCACGCCGAACAGCAGCGAGGCCAGCACGATGCCGACCGGATGGTTGCGCCCCATCAGCGCAACCGCGATGCCGGTGAAGCCGGCGCCGGCCACGAAGTCCAGCGTCAGCTTGCCCTGCACGCCGGAGATCTCGTTGACGCCGACCAGGCCCGCCAGCGCGCCGGACAAGCCCATCGCCACCAGCACCTGCACGCGCGGGTTCATGCCCGCGTAGTGCGCCGCCCGCGGCGCGCTGCCGACCGCCCGCAGCGCGTAGCCCGCCCGGCTCTTCCACAGGAACCAGTGGACGAAGACGCAGGCGGCCAGCGCCAGCACGAGACTCAGGTTCAAGGGCGAGGACGGCAGCTCGACGCCGAACCATTTCAGCGCCAGCTCGTGCAGCGCCGGCATCCGCGCCGAGTCGGCGAAGGCCGCGCTCTCCACGGCCATGATGCCCTTGGGTCGTAGCCAGTTGACCAGCAGGTAGACGTTCAGCGTGGCGGCAAGGAAGTTGAACATGATCGTCGTGATCACGATGTGACTGCCGCGCCAGGCCTGAAGGTAGGCCGGCACCGCGGCCCAGGCCATGCCGAAGAGCGCCGCGGCCACGACCACCAGCGGCAACATCAGCCAGGCCGGCAGATGCGGCCCGAGCCACAGCCCGGCCAGCGCCACGCCAAGGCCGCCGAAGGTCGCCTGCCCTTCCCCGCCGATATTGAACAGCCCGCCCTTGGCCGCCACCGCCACGGCCAGGCCGGTGAAGATGAAGGTAGTGGCGTAGTACAGCGTGTAGCCGATACCGCGCAGGCTGCCTAAAGCGCCGGGCACCAGGACCGACAGCGCCTGCCACGGGCTCTGGCCGATGGCCAGCACCACGAGCCCCGTCACGAACAACGCGACGAGCAGGTTCCACAACGGCAAGAGGCCGATGTCGATCCACTTCGGAAGTACCACAGGCTGGCTCATTGGTGCACCCTTCGGCCTGCGGCCTGTCCCGCCAAGCGGGAGCGAGCTTGTTTGGGGCGGCCCTGCACTGCGCTCATGCAGCCGCTTTCGTTTGTGCCGCCATCAGCAGCCCCAGCGACTTCTCGTCGCATTCCTCGATCGGCAGCTCGCCGGTGACCCGGCCGCCGCACATCACGATCACGCGGTCGGCCAGCGCCAGGATCTCGTCCAGTTCGCTGCTGACCAGCAGCACGGCACATCCCGCGTTGCGAAGCATGCGCAGCTGGCCGTGGATGAATTCGATCGCACCGATGTCCACACCGCGTGTCGGCTGGCCCACCAGAAGTACGGCGGGCTGCTGGCCGATCTCGCGCGCCAGGATCAGCTTCTGCTGGTTGCCGCCGGAGAACTTGGACGAGCCGAGGTCGACGTTGCGCGGGCGCACGTCGAAGCGTTCCTGCATCGCCGCGGTCTGCTCGCGCATCGCGGCGTGGTCCATCGTCATGCCGCGGCCGTAGGCCGACTGGTCCTGGTAGCCGAGCGCGGCCGTTTCCCAGGCGGGGAAGTCCAGCACCATCGCGCAGTGGTGGCGGTCTTCCGGCACATGGGCCAGCTTCAGCTCGCGGGCGCGCTTCGGGTCGAGCCAGGCGCCGGCGGTGAAGGTTGCCGCGCCGAGGGCAAGCGTGCCGCCCTGCGGCGCCGTCATGCCTGCCAGCACCTCCAGCAGCTCGCTCTGGCCGTTGCCCGAGACGCCGGCCACGCCGACGATCTCGCCGGCGCGCAGCGTGACGCTCACGCCCCGCAGCAGCGGCAGGCCGGCGGCGCCGTTCAGGGTCAGGTCTTGCGCAACGAGCCGCTCCTCCCGCGCCTCGGCATGCTCGGCGGCCACGCGGCCGAGCCGCACCTTGCGGCCGACCATCGCCTCGGCCAGGTCTTCCGCCGTGGTCTCGCCGATCGGCGTGGACTGCACGACCTGGCCGGCACGCATCACCGTCACCGCGTCGCACAGCGCCATCACTTCCTTCAGCTTGTGCGTGATCAGGATGATCGTCGTGCCGAGCGCCTTGAGCCGACGCAGCGTCTCGAACAGCTGCGTGGTCTCCTGCGGGGTCAGCACCGCGGTGGGCTCGTCGAGGATCAGGATGCGCGCGCCGCGGTACAGCGCCTTCAGGATCTCCAGCCGCTGCAGCTCGCCGACCGGCAGTTCGCCCACCAGCGAATCCAGGCGCACCTGCAGGCCGGTGTCACGCATCAGCGCCTCCAGCTTCCCGCGCACCTCGTGGCCTGCCGGCTTCAGCAGGAAGCCGGGCTCGGCGCCGAGCATCACGTTGTCCAGGCAGGACAACGTGTCCACCAGCATGAAGTGCTGGTGGACCATGCCGATGCCACGGGCGATCGCCTCGTGCGAGTTCGCGATCGCCGCGGGCTGGCCGTCGATCTCGATCGTGCCCGCGTCGGCCTGGTAGTAGCCGTAGAGGATCGCCATCAGCGTGCTCTTGCCGGCACCGTTCTCACCGATGAGGCCGTGAACGGTTCCGGCTGCCACCTGCAGCGAAACCTCGCGGTTCGCCTGCACGGCGCCGAAGCGCTTGCTGATGCCCGCCAGGCGGACTGCCGGCGAGGGCATCAGTACTTGCAGGCGTTGTCCGCCATGTAGTCTGCGACCTTGATCTTGCCGGCGACGATCTCGCCCCGCAGCGCCTCGGCCTTGGCCTTCACCGCGGGCGTCACCAGCTTGGCGTTGTTCTCGTCCATCGCATAGTCGACGCCATTCTCTTTCAGGCCCAGCACGTTGAGGCCGGGCTTCCAGTCCTTCATCACGTTGTAGACGGCCACATCCACGCGCTTGACCATCGAGGTCAGCATCGTGCCGGGCTGCACGTGGTTCTGGTTGCTGTCCACGCCGATGGCCAGCTTGCCGGCATCCTTGGCGGCCTGGTAGACGCCCATGCCGGTGCCGCCGGCGGCGGCGAAGACGACGTCCACGCCCTTGGCGAACTGCGCGCGCGTCAGCTCGCCACCGCGCGTCGGGTCGGCCCAGGCGGAGGAGGTGGTGCCGGTCATGTTGGAGGTCACCTCAACCTTCGGGTTCGCCGCCTTCGCGCCCTGCTCGTAGCCACACTGGAATTTGCGGATCAGCGGAATGTCCATGCCGCCGACGAAGCCGACCTTGCCGGTCTTGCTGGTCAGCGCCGCCATCGCGCCGACGAGGTAGCTGCCCTCCTGCTCCTTGAACAGGATCGAGGCCACGTTGGGCTGGTTGACGACCGCGTCGACGATCGCGAAGTGCACCTTCGGGAATTCCTTGGCCACCTGCTCCAGCGCGGACTGCTGGGAGAAGCCGATCGAGATGATCGGGCTGGCGCCGCGTTCAGCCATGCGGCGGATCGCCTGCACGCGCTGGGTCTCGTTGCTGATCTCGAACTGCAGGTAGTCCTTGCCGGTCTCCTTCTTCCAACGCTCGGCGCCGTCGTAGGCGGACTGGTTGAACGATTTGTCGAACTTGCCCCCCATGTCGAAGATGACGGCGGGCTGGGCCTGGGCGGCCAGTGCGGCGGCGGATAGGGCCGCGGCGGTCAGCGCAGAGCGGAGGATCGGCGAAGCAATCTGGGTCATGGCGATGGCAGGTTGGGTTGGTCGGGCTCGGGCCCGAAGACGGCGGCCGGGGCGGCGCATTGTAAGAAACCTGTGGCATGCAAGGGCCGTACCGTGGCACTACAATGATGCGAATAATTCTCGATTGCAAAGCGACCCGCTTCTTCGACATGCTCAGCCCCGTTCCCGCCAGCCTTGCGCACGCCGCCATCGGCGATGCCCTCTTCGTGCGCAGCGTCTCCGCACCCGAACACGCCCCGGAATGGGCCAGCTGGCTGGAGGAGCTGGGTTTCCTCGCCGGCGAGCCGGTCTGCGTGATGGCCCGCGGCCTGCCGGGCGCCGACCCGCTGGTCGTGCGGATCGGGCAATCGACCTTCGCGCTGCGGCGCGCAGAAGCGGAGTGCGTGGCGGTTACGAAATGAGTGAAGCGGTCATCCACGTCCACCCGGGCGGCAAGCTGCTGGCCCTGGTCGGCAACCCGAACTGCGGCAAGACCGCCCTTTTCAACCGGCTCACCGGCTCCAACCAGAAGGTCGCCAACTACGCCGGCGTCACCGTCGAGCGCAAGGAAGGCCGGCTCAAGAGCGCCGCCGGCAAGACGCTGCGACTGCTGGACCTGCCAGGCACCTACAGCCTGCACCCGCGCAGCCCGGACGAGCGCGTCACCTGCGACGTGCTCGCCGGCCGCGCCCGCGGCGAGAAGAAGCCCGACCTGGTCGTCTGCGTGCTCGATGCGACCAACCTGCGCCGCAACCTACGCCTGGTGCTGGCCGTCAAGCGCCAGGGCCTGCCGGTCGTGATCGCGCTGAACATGGCCGACCTGGCCGCCAGCCGCGGCCTCGCGATCGACGTGGACGCGCTGTCCCGCGAACTCGGCGTGCCGGTGGTGCGCACGATCGCCACCAAGGGTGAAGGCATCGACGAGCTGAAGGCGCTGCTGGACCGGCCTGAGGTCTGGACCACCCGCGAGGGCGTCGTCACCGCCTCCAGCGGCAGCCAGGAGGCCGACCACGCCACCGTGCGAGACCTGCTCAAGCGCTTGAACCTGGACCGCCACCTGCCCCACCTGCCCAGCGACAAGGTCGACCGCGTGCTGCTGCACCCGGTGGCCGGGCCGATCATCCTGATGGTGGTGCTGTTCCTGCTGTTCCAGGCGGTGTTCTCCTGGGCCGAGCCGCCGATGGACGCGATCAAGGCCGCCGTCGACTGGCTGGGGCAGACGATCTCGCACGTGATGCCCGAAGGCCTGCTGCGCAGCCTGCTGGTGGACGGCATCATCGCCGGCTGCGGCGCGGTGCTCGTGTTCCTGCCGCAGATCCTGATCCTGTTCTTCTTCATCCTGCTGCTCGAGGAGTCCGGCTACCTGCCGCGCGCGGCCTTCCTGCTGGACCGGCTGATGGGCAGCGTCGGCCTCTCGGGCCGAAGCTTCATCCCGCTGCTGTCCAGCTTCGCCTGCGCCATCCCCGGCATCATGGCCACCCGCTCGATCGCCAACCCGCGCGACCGGCTGGTGACGATCATGATCGCGCCCATGATGACCTGTTCCGCCCGGCTGCCGGTCTACGCGCTGCTGATCGGCGCGTTCATCCCGCAGCGCGAGGTCTGGGGCGGGCTGGAGCTGCAGGGCCTGGTGCTGTTCGGCCTCTACCTCGTCGGCATCGTCGGCGCCTTCGCCGTGGCCTGGGTGCTCAAGCGCTTCACCAGCGCCGGCTCGCAGGTGCGGCCGCTGATGATGGAGCTGCCGATCTACCACTGGCCGCATGCACGGAGCATCGCGATCGGCCTGTGGCAGCGCACCGAGATCTTTGTCAAGCGCGTCGGCGGCGTGATCCTGACGATGACGATCGTGCTGTGGGCGCTGTCCAGTTTCCCGGGCGCCCCCCCGGGCGCCACCGGCGCGCCGATCGAGTACAGCATCGCCGGCTGGATCGGCCGCGGCCTGTCGCACGTGCTGGCGCCGATCGGCTTCAACTGGCAGATCAGCCTGGCACTGGTGCCCGGCATGGCGGCGCGCGAGGTGGCGATCAGCTCGCTGGGCACCGTCTACGCGCTGTCGGCCACCGGCGATGACGCCGCGCAAGCGCTGACCCCGCTGATCGCTTCGAGCTGGAGCCTGCCGACGGCGCTGTCGCTGCTGGCCTGGTACGTGTTCGCGCCGCAGTGCCTGTCCACGCTGGCCGCGGTGCGGCGCGAGACCGGCGGCCTCAAGATGCCGGCGATCATGCTCGGCTACCTGTTCGGCCTGGCCTACCTGGCCTCGTTCGTCACCTTCCGCGTCAGCACCTGGCTGTTGGGCTGAGGGGCTGAGGAGCGCCTGGCCCCGACACTTGTCGCCAAGGGCGGCAAGCCATGGCAGGATGCGCGGTGGGGAGACATAGGGCCGGCACACACAGTGCCGGTGCCGGAGCCGATGCATCGTGAGCGTCCCACTGCCATTGACGGCGACCGCCACGCGGCGGTCCGCCCGCCGTTGACTTCCGCATCCGAACTCGAGCGGCTGTTCCAGCGCCGCATGTTCCTGTTCAACGTCGGCTTCGTGCTGGCGTTGGCGCCGCTTTACATCGGCACCGCGATCGTGCGGGCCGATCCGGTCAACTGGTGGGTGACGGTGCTGATCTTCGGCAGCGCGCTGGCCAACCTCGCCTGGACCTGCCGGCACGGCCACTGGCGACGCGGCCTGTTCTGGCTGCAGGCGGTGGCTTTCTTCAGCCTGGCCCTGGGGCTCGGGGCCGTCCCGCATTTCGGCGTGGACACGCCCTCGTTCTGGTGGATGTCCGTCATCCCCGTCGTCACGCTGATGAACGGGCTAACCGCCCTCGGCGTCCTGCAGGGCGCGCTCGTGATCGGCTACGCGCTGCTGGCCTTCTTCATGAGCGGCCAGGGCGAGGCCAGCCTCGCCTCGCCCGCGCTGCGGCTGTACATGGCGGTGGTGCTGAGCTCGCTCTACGTCTGTGCCAACCTGTTGTTCGCGATGTTCTGGCGCGGCAAGCTGCAGACGGCGCTGCAGGAGGCGACCGACGCCGCGCTTGCCTCGGCCGGGGCGAAGGCGCGCTTCCTCGCCCAGATGAGCCACGAAATCCGCACGCCGCTGTCGGGCGTCATCGGCGCGGCCGAACTGCTGCGCTCGCGGCGCACGGACGAGCAGCAGCGCCAGCAGCTCGCCACCTTGCAGGAGCAGAGCGCCAAGACGCTGCTGGCGCTGCTCAACGACATCCTCGACTGGTCCAAGATCGAGGCCGGCAAGGTCCGGCTGGAGCAGCAGCCCTACGCGATCCGCGGCCTGGTCGGCGAGGTCAGCGAGCTGTTCGCCGCCACCTCCTTCGACAAGCAGATCGAACTCTCGCACAGCTGCAACCCCGACGTGCCCCGCACGCTGATCGGCGATTCGACGCGCATCCGCCAGGTGCTCACCAATCTGGCGGGCAACGCCGTCAAGTTCACCACCCGGGGCAGCGTGCACCTGCATGTGTCCGCCGTGCAGACCGCGCATGACTGCACGCCGGCGCAGTGGCTGCGCGTCGAGGTCAGCGACTCCGGCATCGGCATTCCGGCCGGTGTGCTGGACGATGTGTTCGACGCCTTCCGCCAGGCCGACGAATCGGTCACGCGCCGCTACGGCGGCACGGGCCTGGGCCTGTCGATCAGCAAGGAACTGGCCGAGCTGATGGGCGGGCGCATCGAGGTCGTCTCGAAGACCGGAGACGGGAGCGGCAGCGGCAGCACCTTCACGCTGGTCCTGCCGCTGCAGCCCGCCGACGCGCGCCCGCCGGAGCCCATGCCGCTGCAGCGGACCGGCCTGCTCGTCTGCTGCGCCAGCAGCGGCATGACGCGGCACATGCGCTCGCTGTTGAACGAGCTGGGCATCGAGCCGCACATGGGCACGGGCCTACCCGGTACCGAAGAACTGCGCGACTGCGAATTCCTGCTGCTCGACGCGCCGCTGCTCGATGCGCTGCCCGATGCCGCCGCACGGGCGGCGCTGGCGGCCCGGCTGAAGGCCCGCGGTGTGCAGCTCGCGGTGATGGAGGGTCTGGGCACGGACCGCCTCGTCGAGGCAGCGACCGTGCTGTACAAGCCGGTACGGCGCAGCGCGCTGGAGGCCTTCCTGGAACAGGCGGACACGTCGACACCACCCGCGCCGGCGCCCGCAGCCGCGAGCGAGTCCGCCGCGTCCGGCCCGCAGGTGCTGCTGTGCGAGGACAACCCGGTCAACCAGGTGGTCGTGCAGGCGATGCTGAGCGAGCTGGGCGCCACCATCGTGATCGCCGGCAACGGCCGCGAGGGCCTGGAGAAGCTCAAGTCCACACGCTTCGACCTGGTGCTGATGGACATGCAGATGCCCGAGCTCGACGGCCTTGGCGCCGCGCGCGCCTGGCGCCGCATCGAGCCGGCCGGCCGCCGCCTGCCTATCGTCTGCATGACCGCCAACTCGCGCGCCGACGAGGGCGAGGCCGCACTATCCGCCGGCATGGACGATTTCCTCGCCAAGCCCTTAGGCATCGCCGATCTGAAAGAATGCCTGGCGCGCTGGGTGCCGCAAGGCGCCCATGCCTCACCGTCGGATCCCGACACGCCCCCGCTGGAGACCAACCGATGAAGTCCACGCTCACGGCCCTGCTGCTCGCTCTTGCCGCCGCCCTGCCCATTCATGCCCACGCCACCGCCGGCACCATTGTCGACACCGCCGAGGTGGAGGCCGCGATCAAGCGCGGCGCCGTGGTCTGGGACGTCCGCTCCACCGGCGCCTACCGCCAGGGCCACATCCCCGGCGCCGTCAACATCGACGAGGTCACCGCCTCGCTGCGCAACGAGAACACCGAGGACTACCTGCCGCTGCCGCAGATCGAGCGCACGCTCGGCGCCGCCGGCATCGACCCGGCGCGCGAGGTGATCGTCTACGGCCCCAAGGGCAACCCCAACGTCTACTTCGCGCTGGTGACGCTGCAGTACCTCGGCGGCCAGGGGGCGCGCATCTACCACGGCGGCATCGACGACTGGGCCGCCGCCGGCAAGCCGCTCAGCGCCGAGATCACGGCGCCGCATCCCGTAACGCTGAAACTCAGCGTCAGGCCCGAGCTGCTGGCCGACACCCGCGAAGTGGTCGCCAAGCTGCATGACCCATCGGTGCAGATCCTCGACGTGCGCACGCCGGCCGAGTTCCGCGGCGAGGACATCCGCGCGATCCGCGGCGGCCACATCCCCGGCGCGATCCCGATCAATTACCTGGAGAACTGGGTCGACCCGGACGCCAGCGCCCGCTTCGAGAAGAAGCAGATCGCCAACAAGGACGGCATGAACCTGAAAAGCGCGGACGAGTTGCGCGCGCTGTATTCCAAGCTCGATCCGGACAAGGAAACCATCGTCTACTGCCAGAGCGGCGTACGCGCCTCCGAGACCGCCACCGTGCTGCAGGAGATCGGCTTCAAGAAGGTCAAGGTCTACGACTCCTCCTGGCTCGGCTACGGCAACACGCTGGCCGCGCCGGCCGAGGACGTCAGCTTCGTCAACGTCGGCATGCTGCAGGGCAAGCTCGGCGCGATGCAGAAGCGGCTCGACGCGATGGAGAAGGAAATGGCGGCGATCAAGGCCGCCGGCAAGTAGCACGAGCCGTGCTTAGCCTACGCGATGCCGGCGCAGGGCCAGCGCCAGCAGCCCCAGCCCGCCCAGCACCGCCGTCCCGGGCTCGGGCACGGCCGAGGGATTGATGACGGTGATCGTCGAGGCCTGGGCGCCGATCAGCAGGGCCTGCGCCGCGTCGCCTGCGTTGCTCAGGCTGATCGACACGCTGCCGGTGCTGCTGGAACCGGCCTGGTCGGCGCTGCTGACGATCGAGGCCATGTCCGTGCTCATGCCGTCGGGCGTGACGGCGCCGAGCGCGCCGTAGACGATGGCCGTGGCGCGGGCGGTGCCGTCGGTGCCGGCCGGCAGAGTCGCGGCCAGCCAGTAGTCCGCACTGAGCTGCAGGCGCGTGAACGGCCCGAGCACGAACTGGCCCGCCTGCAGGTTCTCGCCGTTCGGGCCGGTGGAATACGTGAGCCGGGAGGCGAACCAGGCATAGCCATTGGCGGCGTAGCCCAGGTTGGCCGATGAACTGGCGGCTAGTCCATCGCCACCGCGCAGCGCCGAAGCGGAGGCCTCCGGATTGAAGACCTGGGCATTGGCCGATTCGATCGGCAGCCCGCTGAAGTCGCCGACCTGGATGTCCAGCCCCAGGTCCGCCCACTTCGTCATCGTCGCATCCGCCTGGGCCGCTGCCCAGCCGCTCTCGGCGGTGGCCGGCCCGAACCAGGGCGCGATGCCATCGCCAGGATTCAGGTCGAACAGCTCGATCCGGATGTGCTGCATCTCGGCCGCCGCCGAGGCGACCACCTGCGCCGCCGCGCTGTTCGCCAGGCCGAACAGAAGACCGGCCAAGCATGCGTGCTTCCGTGCCATGGCGAATCTCCCGGTGACTACAGCGGAAGCACGGATTCTAGAGAGGCCGCCCCGTCGCGGCACGGCTCAGCGGACGTCTCTCCGCAGAATCGAGGATGATGCCCGCATGGCCCATGTCCTCGCCCGCCTCGCTTGCATCGCCGCGATCGCGCTCTGGCTGCTGGCGCCGGCACCCGCCCGGGGGGCCAAAGCGTCTTTCCAGCTCCGCGAGATCGCGCCCGGCATCCATCTGCATGCCGGTGTCCAGGAAGACTGGCTGCCCGCCAACGGCGGCGACATCGCCAACCTCGTCCTCATCATCGGCAGGCGCTGCGCCGCGGTGGTGGACACCGGCGGCAGCCCGGCCGTCGGCCGCCGCTGGCGCGAGGCGGTCGCGCAGCGCACGAGCCTGCCGGTCTGCTACGTGATCCTCACGCACGCCCACGTCGACCACATGCTGGGCAACGCCGCCTTCGCCGGGCCGGACACCCGCTTCGTCGCCAGCGCCCGCTACGCCGCCGCGCAGACGGCGCGCGAGGACTACATCGGCCGCAGCGTCGAGCGCGATTTCGGCCAGCACCTGACGCCGGCCGATTTCGTCACGCCGAGCCTCGTCGTCACGCCGGACAAGCCGCTGCAGCTCGATCTCGGCGGCCGCACGCTGCGCGTCGAAGCCTGGCCCACCGCGCATACCGACAACGACCTCAGCGTCTACGACGAGCAGACGAAGACCCTGGTCCTCGGCGACCTGCTGTTCGCCGGCCACCTGCCGGTGCTGGACGGCAAGCTGCGCGGCTGGCTGGCCGTGATGGACAAGCTGCACGCGCGCCGCGACGTGGCGCTTGCCGTGCCTGGCCATGGTGCTATCAGCCGCGAGTGGCCCGCCGCGCTCGATGCGCAGACGCGCTACCTGCAGGCGCTGCAAGGTGATGTGCGCGCTGCGATCAAGGCGGGTCTGCCGCTGCAAAAGGCGGTTGACACGGTGCCCTGCGACGGCGCATCGTCATGGCTTCTGGTGGAACAGTTCCACAAGCGCAACGTCACCGCTGCGTTCGCCGAGCTGGAATGGGAAGACTGAAATGACGATGAAGCTGACCCGACGCGCCATCCTGCTGAGCACCCTGCCGGCCCCAGCGTTCGCGCAGATCAAAACGCCCGACGATGGCGACGCCAACGCCGTCTGGGACAAGATCCGCCCCAGCCTGTTCGGCAAGCGCCCGATCGCCGCGGCCGACTCGGTGCTCGCGCTGGAGGCGCCGCAGCGCGCCGAGGACGCCGCCGTCGTGCCGCTGGCGATCCGCACACAGGTCGAGCAGTCCGCGCAGAAGTACATCGACGCCGTCTACCTGATCATCGACAACAACCCCTCGCCGATCGCCGGCGTCTTCCACTTCACGCCGCGCAGCGGCCGCGCCGACATCGAGACCCGCGTGCGCATCAACGACTACGGCTACGTCCGCGCCGTCGCCGAGATGAACGACGGCAGCCTGCACATGGCCAGCCAGTGGGTCAAGGCCTCCGGCGGCTGCTCGGCACCGGCCACCAAGGATCCGGCGGAGGCGATGGCCACGCTCGGCCGCATGAAGTTCCTGCATTCCGGCAAGCTGGTAGACGGGGAGCCCAACCTGGTGCAATTGATGATCAGCCACCCGAACAACAGCGGCCTAGCGATGGACCAGGCGACGCGCCAGTACGCGCCCTCGCACTACGTGCGCCGCATCAACGTCAGCTACGGCGGCCAGCGCGTGATGGACGCAGACCTCGACATCTCGATCAGCGAGAACCCGAACTTCCGCTTCTACGTCGTGCCGCAGAACGGCGGCGGCGTGCTCAAGGCCGAGATCGAGGATTCGCACGACAAGCGCTTCGAGGCCACACAGCGCCTGTAATGGCGACGGCATTTGCAGGCCCTAGACTCACGGAACCCTCACTGCAAAGGACCTCATGGCCAAGAAGACCGCCTCCCCCTCCCGCCCCGCGAAAGTCGCCGGCATCAACATCGGCATCAGCGACAAGGACCGCGGCGCGATCGCGCAGGGCCTGTCCCGGCTGCTGGCCGATACCTACACGCTCTACCTGACGACGCACAACTTCCACTGGAACGTCGTCGGCCCGATGTTCAACTCGCTGCACGCGATGTTCATGGCCCAGTACACCGAGCTGTGGAACGCCGTCGACCCGATCGCCGAGCGCATCCGCTCGCTAGGCCATGCCGCGCCGGGCTCCTACGCGCAGTTCGCCGCGCTGAGCTCGCTGAAGGACGCGCCGTCCACCCCGCCGAAGGCGATGGACATGATCCGCATCCTGGTCGAAGGCCATGAAGGTGTGGCCCGCACGGCGCGCGAGCTGTTCCCCGCCGTCGACAAGGCCGACGACCAGCCCACCGCCGACCTGCTGACGCAGCGCCTGGCCATCCACGAGCAGACGGCCTGGATGCTGCGCAGCCTGCTGGAAGAGTAAGCCAGGTTTTCAGAGGGCCGGCCGGCCCTCGAAGTGGAACAGCTGTACCAGCCGGCCGTTCTCCATCCGGTCGCCGAACAGCTCGGTGATCGAATGGAAGAAATCGCTGCGGAACAAGATCAGCCGGTTGAAGCGCATCGGGATCTCGATGAGCGGCTCCCAGGTGGCGTCGCGGCGCTGCAGCCACTCGTCGAAGCTCATCTTGCGGTTCGCCGGCAGGCTGCGCTTCTGGAAATCGAGGAAGGACGCGAAGCCCTTGGCCTTCAGTTCCTCCAGTGCCGGCCGGCGTTCCCAGCCGCTGGCGCGGTGGCGGTAGAAGCGCGTGCCGCCCTGGCAGTGCTCGGGCAGGCTCAGGTAGAGCACGCCGCCGAAGATGTCCGTCAAGGTCGGGTTGTCGACATGTACGTCGGCGCGCGCCGCGTCGTGGGCGAGGCTCACGCGCAGCGCGCCGTTGTCCAGCGAGTTCCATTTCACGTCGCGGCCCAGCGCCTGCGCGATGCGCTGCATCGTCGGCTGGCTGGGCAGCGCCAGCGTCTGCACGCCGGGGAAGTTGCCGTCGAAGGCCGTGCCGCCGGCCGCCGCCTGCGCCGCGCACAGGCGCAGCGCCTCGTCGCGGAAGACCCGCGGCTCGGGCAGGAAATCGTCGATGACGACCAGGTCGCGCGCGGCGCTGGCCTCGACCCGCGCGGCGCCGTCGAGCTTGTCCGTTAGCGGGCGCAAGAGCGCTGCCACGGCATCGGCGTCGGGCGCCGGTCCGCTCGCCTGGGCCCAACCGATGTTCAGCCGCGGCGCGATCGCCGGCGACAGCGCCCGCGCCCGTTCCGCGCTGGCCAATGCTTCGTCCAGCGCCCAGCGGCGGTAGCGCAGTTGGGCCAGCGTCTCGTGCCAAGCGGCCTGCGTGTCGTCGAGCGCCACGGCTGCGTCCATCTGACGCTCGGCCTCATCGTTAGCACCGAGGCGCAGATGGAGGTCCGCCAGTGCCGCGCGCAGCCGCGCATCGGCGGGCTGCAGCTCGCAGGCCTTGGCCATCTGCGCCAGCGCCTCGGCCGGCCGGCCCAACTGCATCTCGGCGTTCGCCAGGTTGGCGCGGAACTCGGCCGACTCGGGCCGGCGCTCCACCGCGCGCCGCACGAAGGCGATGCCCACCTGCCCCTGGCCGAGGCCCAGGTAGGCCAGGCCCAGCAGTTGCATCGCGTCCGCATCGTCCGGGGCCGCGATCAGCGCGGCCTGGTAGCGGGCGAAGGCATCCTGCACGCGGCCCTGCGCATGCAGCCTGCGGCCTTCGTCCAGCAGGCGCTGCAGATCGCCGGCACGGGTGTCGATGGGAGGAGTTCGGGGCCGGTTCTGCTGCTTCACGGGAACGGCACTATAAGTCGATTGGCACTGCGCCAAAACGCGGATCGGCGCAACAATGGCGCCGGCATCGACACCGGGAGCACGCCACATGGCCGAGAAGCTGAGCAAGGAAGTCTGGGTCGCCTTCGCCAAGAAGAACAAGCTGAGCCTGGAGGACGGCGCGCTGATCAAGGCGCTGGAGAAGTTCGACAAGTGCGACGAGAAGCAGCACGAGGCCCGCAGCGCCGCGCTGGAGGGCATCGTCGAGCAGGTGAAGAAGCAGGTCGTGCTGCTCGCCAAGGCCAAGAAGGATCTGGGCGACAAGCTCTTCGGCCAGACCAAGGACAAGCTCTACGAGCTGCTGGACGAATCGGAGAAGCTGCAGAAGTCCGAGGGCAAGAAAGCCGAGGAAGCCGAGGACGAGGAAGCCGACAGTCCCACCCTGCTGACGAGCGCGATGATCCCGCTGGTGCGCACCTTGCAGAAGGGCGAGACCACGATGCCCGCGCTGATCGCGATCACCTCGAAGAAGGCCGCCGTGCTGATCTCGCGCCGTGCGATCTCGCCCTCGCGCCGCAAGCTGCTGGCCGAGTACCTCCAGGAGACCGGCGGAATCAAGTACCTCATCGCCCAATGCACCGGTGCTTCCGGCCAGCTGGAATTCCAGCTCGACAGCTCGCCGGGCGGGCTCTCGAAGCGGCTGAAGCAGGCCGTGTTCGAACAGACCGGACTGCGCACGCGGATCAGCCTGCGCTTCGGCGAGGAGAGCGAATCGGACGGCGAGGAAGAAGAAGGCAATGGCGGCGCCGAAGCGGAAGACCCATTGCTCGCCGCCTACATGGCACGCTTCGAGGCGCTGGACGAACCCTACCGGCAGGCGCTGCGCCGCAGCCCCGAGACGGCGACGAAGCTGACGGCGGTGCACGGCTTCGCCATCGACAAGGCGGAGGCGCATCAGTACCAGGCGGCGCTGCAGGCGCTGGACCGGCTGGACAAGCTGATCCAGGAAACACCGGCCGCCACCACGGTCGGGGCGCAGCCCCAATCCTTCGTCGCCTTCACCCAGACCCGCCTGGCCTGGGACCAGACGCGCAAGGCGGTGCAGGCCGATCTGCGCAAGCTGGAGGCCGAGATCCTCGCCCGCTGCAAGGACGAGTCCGACTTCGCCGACATCGAGGTCGGCGCGAAGACGCTCTACGAAATGCTCGACGTGCTGGACGAGCGCCTGATCGACAAGCTCGACGAGGCGCTGAACGCCGCCACGCCGCAGGCCCGCCAGCAACTGCACCTGCAGGCGCGCGAGATCGTCGACGAGTACCTCGAATTCGTGGAGACCGACGAGCTGGTCGCCGACATCGATGCCAACGGCTTCGTCGACACCGCGGTGCGCGCCACGCTGACGACGCGGCTGAACGACATGGCCGGCCGCCTCGCCGCAAGCTACGCCGCCTGAATCGCCTGACCCGCCTGAGGACCCACTGCCATGCCGCTGACCGCACTGACCGACACGCAGAAGATCTTCCTCGACAACTACATCCGCAAGCATCCGCTGAAGGGCCGCAAGCAGAAGGAACGGGCCGTGACCTTCTCGGACCTGCGGCAGAGTGTCGTCGACCTGCTGCCCAATGTGCCGGCCACCGGCGATGGCGCCCGCTTCGCCACCCGGCTGCGGAACATCGATGCCAGGGCCGATGCCGGCGAGTTCAAGATCGCGCGCGATGCAATGGCCAAGCTGCTCGGCGAGATGCGAACCCAGGCCGCCGGCTACTCGTCCGACGCCGACCTGGAGGCCTTGAAGACCATGGTCGCCAGCTTCGTCACCGACGCGCAGAACGCCGTCACCCGCCACGACGCCTACCGCCAGGTGCTGCGCCGCATCCTGCCCAAGTGCCAGGCGATCGACGTCAAAGCGCTGCCCACCGGCGCACGCGGTTCGCCCGGCTGGATCGCCATTGCCACGCCGCTGATCCAGGCCCGCGGGCCGGACATCACGGACATCGAGCAGGGGCTGGAGCAATGCCGGGACGAGCTCCGCCAGGTCGGCAGCTTCCTGAACATGGCTTACGAGAGTGCCGTCGACGGCTTGGACAAGCAGACGGCGCTGGCGGCCGAGATCGTCAAGGGCGATTCCTCGGCGAACACGCGGGATCTCGTCGAGGCCCAGCTGCGGCGGGTGCGGGTGCCGGCCTTCGCGCCGCTGTGCGAGCCCGGCCAGCTCGGCACCTTCCTCAAGGTCGATGCATTCAAGGAACGCGAGGACCGCAACCTGCGCGCCATCGCCGCCCAGTTGCGCGTGCTGAAGGACCAGGTGGCGGGCCTGACGGCCGCAGCGGGCTTCGGCGACGTCGTCGACGAAGGGAGCGTCGGTGCCAACGTCCAGCAGCAGGTGCGCCTGCGCGAGCAACAGCGCAACCCGCGGCTCGCCGGCCAGATCGGCCGCCGGCAGGCGCCGATCGACCGCATGGCGCAGCAGCGGGCGCTGCTCGCGCGCATGCAGGAACGCCAGCGCCTGATCGCCCGGCGCGACGCCGGCTTCGATGCGCTGGAGGCCGAGCAACTGGCCGACCAGCAGGCGCTCGCCGCGCTGGGCGGCCCGCAGCCGGCCGACCTGAGCCAGAAGGTCGCGCCGCCCAGGGCCTACGACGTGGCGGGCCTGGCCGCCAGCCTGCCCTCGCCGACCGGCGACGTCCTGCCAAGCGGCAACCCCGACATCGAATACGCGCCCGACGCCAAGGAACTGGCCCGGCTCGCCGACGCCAGCAGCAAGGCGCTGCTGCGCCACATCGCCACCGAAGGCATCACCGATTTCGCCGGCGACGAGTTCTTCGACCTGAGCCTGCAGTCGGCCAAGGAATTCGCCGAGGCCTATTGCGCGGCCAAGGGCTGGACGGGCCCGCGGCTGACCGCCGGGCGCGCCAAGGTGGCGCAGGCGGTCGGCCAGGCGGTCTACGCGCGGGTTCTGAAGTTCAACGCCGAGAAGGTGGCGGACGACGGCCGGCCGATCGGTAGCGCCATCGATCCGAAGAAGGGTCAGGTCTTGATCGGCGGCAAGGCCTACGGCCAGCCGAAGGAACTGGCGCGCGGCGGCTTCGGCGTGGTCTCGCGCTACGAGAGCGTGGACCAGCCGGGCGCCTACGTCGTCGTCAAGAGCACGATCCGCGGCGAGGAACCGCCGGCGAGCGCCAACGCCGCCGACCTCGCGGAATACGAGGAAGAGGTCAACGACGGACGCATGGCGATGAAGCGCGAGATCAAGGCGCACAAGCACCTGATGCGCGCCGCGGCGGCCACCAATGCCGAGGGCAGCGCCAACATCGTCGGCATGAAGGGCGCGATGGCCGCCGAGGACGGCAGCCTGCACATGGTGCTGGAGATCGTCGACGGCGGCGACCTGGACGACAACCGTTTCGCGATGATGGTGGCGGCCAACAGCGGCGCGCTGCCCGAGGAGGCGCGCAACGTCCTCAACCAGGCGCGCATCAAGCAGGCGGTGCAGGGCATGAAATTCATGCGCGACCAGGACCTGGTTCACTTCGACATCAAGGGCGCGAACTTCATGGTCGCCGGCGACGGCACGATCAAGGTCGGCGACTTCGGCTCTGCCGGCATCAGCGCCAGCGGCGACGGCCAGGTGACCGCCAGCAAGGACAACCCCGGCACCCAGGGCTTCGTGCCTGGCCAGGCGGCCGATGGCGACGTCGTCGACAGCAGCTACGACACCTTCGCGCTGGGCAAGCTGATGCAGATCGCCCACCTGAACGTCACCAACCCGCTGCAGGCCGGCTTCAAGACCGACCTCCCGCCGGAGTTCGAGCAGATCAACGGCGCGCTGGCCCGGGTCACGAAGGCGATGACGGCGGCCGATGCCGACGATCGGCCGCAGCTGGAACAGGTGCTGGAATCCAGCTATCTGAAAAACCTCGAAGGCTTCGACCCGCAGGTGATCGACGAACTCTCGCGCACCGCCGTCGACTACTCGAAGGCGCTCAAGCGCGAAGCCGCCACCGTGCGCGCGCAGGTGCCGCAGGCCGACCTGAAGCGCTGGGCCGGCAGCAGGGATCCGGACAGCCTCGGCTTCGCCGACCTGGCCGGACCGATGCAGGTCGTCATCGGCAAGGCCCAGGCCAAGGCGCTGGAGCTGCGCAAGCAGCTCGAAGCGCTGGGGCCGGCACCGGCCGTGCCGCAAGGCGCCGTCGCCGGCCAGGCAAGGCTGCGGGCGGCGTTCGACAAGCACCAGGCCGAGAAGACGCGCATCGAGACCGCCATGGCCACCGAGCTGGCGACAGTCAAGGACAAGCAGGCGCTGCTCTCGCTGTTCGGCCAGTCGGACGAAGCCAGGCAGCTGGCGAAGCGCATGCGAGACATCTCCAACCGGTTGCTGCGCCCTTCGGACGCCGATACGCAGGACCAGGCGCCGCAGCTGGGCGAGCGGCAGATCAAGCAGCAGATGGATCACTTCAAGCTGCGCCTGGCCAGCATGTCGCCGGCGCTGTCGCGGGCCAAGCTCAACCCGCAGATGGTCCCGGCGGACCTGACGCGGCTGGCCAGCGAAGCCACCACCTTCGCGCGGCGCAATGACTTCGAGCGGGCGAACGGCCTGCTGGACCAGTTGCAGCAGATCATCGGCGGCTGAGCCCAACAGGCCCACCGGCGCCTCGCACAGCGCCGGTGCGCCACCGCGCCCCCGTGTGGCGCATCTAAGCCGCATCCAAGGACAAGGCACCGCGAGAGTGCCTTTCCACCCCCGTTCCCGCCTGGGTTTCCCTGGTTTCGCCTGGCACGCCCCATGCTTGTATACAAGCTGAGATACCTGAGTGCCACAGCGACATCAACCACGAGGAGCGTTCCATGGATGGGGCCAGCAAGACGACGAACCGGCGGGAATGGATCATCAGGACGGCAAGCACCCTGGGCGCCACGGGCGCGACAGGCCTGCTGGGCCTGCCCGGCATCGCCAGTGCGCAGAAGCCGCTGACCAGCGGCTTCATCTACGTCGGCGCCCGCGACGACTACGGCTACAACCAGTCGCACGCCGATGCCGCCGCGCTGGTCAAGAAGATGCCGGGCCTGAAGGTCGTCGAGGAAGAGAACGTGCCCGAGACGGTGGCCGTGCAGAAGACGATGCAGGCGATGGTGGCGCAGGACGGCGCGACCCTGCTGTTCCCCACCTCCTTCGGCTACTTCGACCCGCACATCCTCGCGCTGGCCGCCAAGAACCCGAACATCCGCTTCGCCCACTGCGGCGGCCTGTGGACCGAGGGCAAGCACCCGAAGAACGTCGGCAGCTTCTTCGGCTACATCGACGAATGCCAGTACCTGAACGGCGTCGTCGCCGCCTACAGCAGCAAGAGCAAGAAGCTCGGCTTCATTGCCGCCAAGCCGATCCCGCAGGTGCTGCGCAACATCAACGCCTTCGCGATGGGCGCGCGCTCGGTGGACCCGAAGATCACCGTCACCGTGATCTTCACCGGCGACTGGTCGATGCCCGTCAAGGAGGCCGAGGCGACCAACAGCCTGGCCGACCAGGGCGTGGACGTGTTCACGATGCACGTGGACGGGCCCAAGGTCATCGTCGAGACCGCCGCCAAACGCGGCAAGTTCGTCTGCGGCTACCACGCGAGCCAGGCCAAGCTGGCGCCCGCGGCCTACCTCACCGGCGCCGAGTGGAACTGGATCGTGGCCTACAAGCAGTTCATCGACGCGGCGCAGACCGGCAAGCCGCACCCCAACTTCGTCCGCGGCGGGCTGAAGGAAGGCTTCGTCAAGCCTTCGCCCTATGGCAGCAGCGTCGGCGAAGCCGCGCGCAGGAACGCCGATGCGGTCAAGGCCAAGATGATGGCGGGCGGCTTCGACATCTTCGTCGGTGAGCTGAAGGACAACACCGGCAAGGTGGTGATCCCGAAGGGCACAGCGCTGAAGCAGACCGATCCGGTGCTGGAAGGAATGAACTACCTCGTCGAAGGCGTGGTGGGCAAGGTCTGACCCCGCCATGAACCGCCCCACCAGCTCCCCAAGCAAGTATAGCGAAGGCTGGTTCTCCGCGCTGGAGAACCTGCTGCTGCCCGTCTTCGCGCTCGGCGCCGCGCTGCTGCTGTTCGGCCTGTTCGTCTGGTTCGACGGCAAGGATCCCGTCGAGACCTGGGCGCTGCTGTTCCGCGGTGCCTTCGGCGATGCGTTCTCCTGGCAGAACAGCCTGCAGCGCGCTGCCCCGCTGATGCTCACGGCGCTGGCCGTGGCGCTGCCGGCCAGCGCCGGCTTGACCGTGATCGGCGGCGAAGGCGCGCTGGTGCTCGGTGCGCTGGGCTGCGCGGCGCTGGCTCCGGCCGTGCCGGTCAACCTGTTCGGCATCGCGCTGATCCTGGCCGGTGGCGCGCTGCTGGGCGGGCTCTGGGTGGTGCTGGCGGGCTGGCTGCGCCAGTGGCGCGGGGTCAACGAGACGATCTCCAGCCTGCTGCTGGGCTACATCGCGATCGCCGTGTTCAAGCATCTGGTCGAAGGGCCGCTACGCGACCCGGCGAGTCTGAACAAGCCCTCCACCAAGCCCCTGGCCGATGGCCTGCTGATCGGGCCGATCGCCGATGCCTGGCTGGGCGATGTGCACTGGGGCCTGGTCATCGGCATCGCGCTGTGCGCGATCTCGGGGCTGTGGCTGAGCCTCACCTCCGGCTTCGCGGTGCGCGTGGTCGGCGGCAACGTGCGGGCGGCGCGGCTGGTCGGCCTGCCGGCGGATCGCCTGATCCTCATCGCCTGCCTGGCCGGCGGCGGCTGCGCGGGCCTGGCCGGCGCGATCGAGGTGGCGGCCGTGCACACCAGCGCCAATGCCTCGGTCATCGCCGGCTTCGGCTACACGGGCATCCTGGTCAGCTTCGTCGCGCGGCACAACCCCTGGGCGATCCCGCCGGTGGCCGTGCTGTTCGGCGGCTTCGCGGCGGCCGGCAGCCTGCTGCAGCGGCGCCTGGGCCTGCCGGACGCCTCGGTGCTGGTACTGCAGGGTTTCGCCTTCGTGATGATCCTGGCCGCCGAGGCGCTGCGCGGGCGCATGTGGCAGCTGCTGCTGACGCTGCGGCCAAGGCCGCCGGAGACACCGCCGGCGATCGGGCCGATCCCCTCCTCCACGCCAACCTGAAGACCGGACCTCATGGACGCTCACGCCTGGATGGACCTTTCCCTCGCCGTGGCCGGCGGCGCGATCCGCGTCGGCACGCCCTTCCTCTTCGTCTCGCTGGGCGAGTGCCTGACCGAGAAATCCGGCCGCATCAACCTGGGCCTGGAGGGCGTGCTCGTGTTCTCGGCGATGGCCGGCTTCGCCGGCGCCTACCTGACGGGTTCGCCCTGGCTGGGCGTGGCGCTGGCCGGCGCGAGCGGCGCGCTACTGGCGCTGCTGCACGGCCTGCTGTGCTCGCTGCCCCGGGTGTCGGACATCGCCACCGGCATCGCGCTGATGCTTCTGGGGTCGGGTCTTGCCTTCTACCTCGGCAAGCCGCTGATCCAGCCGCAGGCGCCGCAGATCCCGTCCATCTCGCTGGGCGGCTGGAGCGGTGACCCCGCCGTGCAGAGCGCGCTGTCGATCAACGCCCTCTTCCCGCTGGGCGTGCTGCTGGCCGGCCTGATGGCCTGGGGCTTCAAGAACACGCGCTGGGGCTTGGTGCTGCGCATGGCGGGCGACTCCAGCGACGCGGCGCGCGCCACCGGCTACTCGGTCAACGGCGTGCGCGTCGCGGCCACGACAGCCGGCGGCTTCATCGCGGGCCTGGGCGGCGCCTCGCTGTCGCTGTACTACCCAGGGAGCTGGAACGAGGGCCTGTCCAGCGGCCAGGGCCTGATCGCCGTGGCGCTGGTGATCTTCGCGCGCTGGAGCCCCTGGCGCTGCCTGGGCGCGGCGCTGCTCTTCGGTGGCGCGGGCGCGGTGGGGCCGGCGCTGCAGTCCGTCGGCGTCAGCGGCGGCTACTACCTGTTCAACGCGATGCCCTATGTGCTGACGCTGGTGATCCTCGTCGCGAGCTGCTCGCCGCAGCGCTCGCTGCGCGGCGCACCGATGGAACTCGGCGTCAGCAAGTAACCAAGGAGTGATCCCATGCCCTTCGTCTCGTCCACTTTGCCCTACGCCTGGCCCTACGACGGCCAGCTCTCCGCCGGCAACACCGCGCTGATCCTGATCGACATGCAGATCGATTTCTGCGGCATCGGCGGTTATGTCGACAAGATGGGCTACGACCTGTCCTACACCCGCGCGCCGATCGAGCCGCTGCAGCGCCTGCTGGCCGCCACCCGCGCGGCCGGCCTGCACGTGATCCACACCCGCGAAGGCCACCGGCCGGATCTGTCCGACCTGCCGGCCAACAAGCGCTGGCGCTCGCGCCAGATCGGCACCAACGGCGTGGGCATCGGCGACGAAGGCCCCTGCGGACGCATCCTCGTGCGCGGCGAGCCCGGCTGGGAGCTGATCCCCGAGCTGGCCCCGCTGCCGGGCGAACCGGTGATCGACAAGCCCGGCAAGGGCAGCTTCTACGCCACCGACCTGGACCTGCTCCTGCGTACCCGCGGCGTGCGCAACCTGATCCTCACCGGCATCACGACCGACGTCTGCGTGCACACGACGATGCGCGACGCCAACGACCGCGGCTACGAATGCGTGCTGGTCGAGGACTGCACCGGCGCCACCGATCCCGGCAACCACGCCGCGGCGCTGAAGATGATCCAGATGCAGGGCGGCGTGTTCGGCGCCGTCGCATCGTCCGGCCCGCTGATCGCGGCGCTCCAATCCCTCTGAGGAGACCCGAGGCATGACACCGACCCGTCGCGATGTTCTCCTGGCCGGCGCCGCGCTGGCCGCCTCCGCCGCCTCCAAGGTCCGCGCCGCCGAGGAGCCGATCAAGATCGGCTTCTGGCCCGTGGCCTCGGGCCTGCCGCTGTTCGTCGGCGTCGAGCGCGGGATCTTCAAGGAGGCCGGGCTCAACGTCGAGGCCACCAAGTTCGCCAGCGCCCAGCAGGTGGCGGAGGCCATGATGGCCGGCCGCATCCAGGGCTCGGCCAACGGCACGGCATCCGCCGCGCTGGCGCTGGCCGAGATCGCCAGTCCCGGCCTCTTCAAGATCATCTGCGCCAACCCGAGCAACCACAAACTGGTGCTGGACGAGTTCGTTGTCGGCAAGGACAGCCCGATCAAGAAGATCGGCGAGTTGGTCGGCAAGACGGTCGGAAGCGGGCCCGGCATCCAGAACGTGACGCTCGCCAAGATCGTGCTGGAGAAGAACGGCGTGACGAACGCGAAGGTCGTCGAACTGCCGATCGGCCAGCATGTGGCCGCGCTCGCCGCCGGCCAGCTCGACGCCGTCTACACCTTGGAGCCCACCGGCACCGCCGGCCGGCTGAAGGGCCTGACCCGCGTGCTGGAGACCGGCGTGATCGCCAGCTACGCGCTGGGTCATCCGGACGCGCCATGGTTCGGCGGCTCGGCCAGCGTGACGACCGCGTTCATGAAGGAAAAGCCCGAGCAGGTGAAGCGTTATGTGGCCGCCTACGCCAAGGCCGTCGACTGGGTGCGCAAGAACCCGGACGAATCGCGCACGCACCTGGACGGCTTCACCGCCATCGACGAGGCGCTGGCCAAGGAGGTGCCGCTCTCCGGCTTCACGCTCTACAACGAGTTCACCGCGAGCGACATCGACTACTTCCAGAAGTTCTTCGACGTGTTCGCGGAACGCAAGATCTTCCCGCGCACGCTGGCCGTGAAGCCGCTGCTGTACACGGCATGAAGGCCATGGACGCACGGCGCTTCCTCCCCGTCGTCGGCCCGCTGCTGCTGCTAGCCTTCTGGCAGCTCGCCTTGTCCGCGCAGTGGATCAAGCCGATGCTGCTGCCGCCGCCGGGCGAGACCTTGCGCTTCCTCGTCGGCGAGTTCGCCAGCGGCGCCATCCTGCCGGACCTGCAGGCCACGGTGATGCGCACGCTCAGCGCCTTCGCGATCGCGGTCGTCATCGGCGTGCCGCTGGGCGTGGCGCTCGGGTCCAGCGAAGGCGCCTACCGCAGCGTCGAGTTCCTGGTGGACTTCTTCCGCTCGACGCCCAGCTCCGCGCTGATTCCCCTCTTCATGCTGATCTTCGGCATCACCGACATCAACAAGATCGCGATCTCCAGCTTCGGCGCGATGCTGATCGTGCTGTTCAACAGCGCCTACGGCGTGATGCATGCGAAGAAGACGCGGCTGATGGCCGCGCAGATCATGGGCGTCTCGCGCTGGCACCAGTTCAAGGACGTGATGCTGATGGAGAGCCTCGCGCAGACCTTCGTCGGCCTGCGCAGCGCGGTCTCGATGGCGCTGGTGATCGTCATCGTGGCGGAGATGTTCATCGGTTCGGAGACGGGCCTGGGCCACCGCATCATCGATGCGCAGCAGGTCTTCAACGTCAAGTCGATGTACTGCTCGATCCTCGTGACCGGCGCGCTCGGCTACCTGCTCAACCTCGGCTTTCTGCTCATCGAGAAGAAGCTGATCCACTGGAGCGGCAAGGCATGAAGACAGCAATCGACGAGAGCGAGCAACTGACGGCGGCCGAAAGCGTCAGCGTCGCACTGCGGCCCGCGCGGCCCGACGCGCACGTGACGATCCGCGGCCTCAGCAAGGCCTTCACCGGCAAGCCGCTGTACAGCGACTTCAACCTCGACCTGCCGCGCGGCAAGATCGTCTCGATCTTCGGACCCAACGGCTGCGGCAAGTCCAGCCTGATGAACATGATCGCCGGCCTGCTCAAGCCCGATGCCGGCGAGATCCTGTTCGACGGCAAGAGCCTGCGCGACACGCGCATCGGCTACGTGTTCCAGAACTACCGCGACGCGCTGTTCCCCTGGATCACCGCCTGGGACAACATCGCCTACCCGCTGCGCCGCGCTCGCATGAAGGACGAGGAGGTGAAGGCACGCGTGGCCGAACTGGCGGCGCTGTTCGAGATCCGCTTCGACCTGCAGCGCTACCCCTACGAGCTGAGCGGCGGTCAGATGCAGACCGTCTGCATCATGCGCGCGCTGGCCACGCGGCCGGAGGTGATGTTCCTCGACGAGCCCTTCTCGGCGCTGGACTTCGAGATGACCCTGTTCATCCGCGACAAGCTGCAGGAGGCGCAGGCCGCCACCGGCGTGACGATGGTGATCGTCTCGCACGACCTGGAGGACGCCGTCTTCCTCGCCGACCGCATCCTGCTGCTGACGCGTCGGCCGACCCGCATCGCCGAGATCGTGCCCTTCGAGCTGCCGCGCCCGCGCTCGGCCGAGAGCACGGCCGATCCCGAGTTCGTGCGCGTGAAGGCGCACACGCTGGAGGTTTTCCGGAGGGAGATGAACGCACCATGAGCACAAGCAACGCCCTGACCCTCGACACCTACCAGCTGACCAAGCGCTTCGGCGCCTTCACCGCGCTGGAGGGCGTGTCGCTGAAGGTGCGGCCCGGCACCGTGCATGCGCTGCTGGGCGAGAACGGCGCCGGCAAGAGCACGCTGGTGAAGGCGGTTGTCGGCTACCACCGGCCGACCAGCGGTTCGGTGCTGGTCGACGGGCGCGAGCTGCAGATCGACAGCCCCACCGTCGCGCGAGACCTGGGCATCGGCATGGTCTACCAGCACTTCACCGTCGTGCCGGGCATGACGGTGGCCGAGAACCTGTTGCTGGCGCGCGGCCACCTGCCCGCGGTCATCGACTGGAAGTCCGCGCGCCGCGAGCTGGATGCCTTCATGCAGACGACGCCGTTCAAGCTGGACCTGGACGCGACGCCGGTGCAGCTCAGCGCCGGCGAGAAGCAGAAGCTGGAGATCTTGAAGCAGCTGTTCCTGAAGCCGCGGCTGCTGATCCTGGACGAGCCGACCTCGGTGTTGACGCCGCAGGAGGCCGACGAGGTGCTGGGCGCGCTGCGCGACCGGGCACATGCCGGCGACTGCTCGGTGCTGATGATCACGCACAAGTTCCGCGAGGTGGAGGCGCATGCCGACGATGTATCGGTGCTGCGCCATGGCCGGCTGGTGGAGAGCGGCGCGGTGGCCGAGACGAATTCGGTGCGGCTGGCCCGCGCGATGGTCGGCGAGACCAAGATCGCCGCGGCGCTGGAGCGCAGCCCGCAAGCCGGGCGCGGTGCGGTGCGGCTCGCGATCGACGGGCTGACGGTGCGCGGCGACCGCGGCGAGACCGCCGTCGATGCGCTGAAACTCGAAGTTAGCGCCGGCGAGATCGTCGGCGTCGCCGGCGTCTCGGGCAACGGTCAGCGCGAGCTGATGCAGAGCCTGGTGGGCCAGCGTCGGCGCGAGGGGGGCTCGGTGACGGTGGCCGGCCGCGAGTTCCACTCCACGCGGCGCGAGAACCGCGAGCTGCGCGTGCGCAGCCTGCCCGAGGAGCCGCTGGCCAATGCCTGCGTGGGCAATCTGAGCGTGGCCGCCAACATGGGCCTGCGCGATTTCGACGTGGCGCCGCAGGCGCTCGCCGGCGCCTGGGTGCGCTGGGGGCGCATCGCCCAGCGGGCGCGCGCCTGGATCGCCGAGTACGGCGTCAAGACCCAGGGCGAAGGCGCGCAGATTCGCACGCTGTCCGGCGGCAACGTGCAGCGCGCGGTGCTGGCGCGCGAGCTGGACGGCGAGCCCGAACTGCTGCTGGTCAGCAACCCGGTGTTCGGCCTGGACTTCGCCGCTGTCGCCGAGATCCACGGCCGGCTGATGGCGGCGCGCAATCGCGGCACCGCGGTGCTGCTGGTCAGCGAGGACCTGGACGAGCTGCTGAAGCTGGCCGACCGCATCGTCGTCATCAGCGAGGGCCGCATCGTCCACGAGGTCTCGGCGGCCGAGGCCGACCGCCAGGCGCTGGGCGCCTTCATGGGCGGGCACGGCCACGCGCATGCGGTGCACAAGGAGGCGGCATGACCTTGAAGATCGAACAGGCAAGGCCCTACCCGTACAGCTTCGACGTCGAACACACCGCGCTGGTCATCATCGACATGCAGCGCGACTTCGTCGAGCCGGGCGGCTTCGGCGAGACCTTGGGCAACGACGTGACGATGTTGCAGGCCATCATCCCGGCGGTCGCCGCCGTGCTGGCCGGCTGGCGCGCCGTCGGCGGTCTGGTGATCCACACCCGCGAAGCTCACGCGCCCGACCTGCACGACTGCCCGCCGGCCAAGCGCCTGCGTGGCGCGCCGGCCCTGCGCATCGGCGACGAGGGGCCGATGGGCCGCATCCTGGTCGCCGGCGAGCCGGGCAACCAGATCGTGTCCGCGCTGGCTCCGGTAGATGGTGAGTGGGTGATCGACAAACCCGGCAAGGGCGCCTTCTACGCCACCCGGCTGCATGAGCGCCTGCAGGCCGCCGGCATCACGCACCTGGTCTTCATGGGCGTGACGACCGAGGTCTGCGTGCAGACCTCGATGCGCGAGGCGAACGACCGCGGCTACGAGTGCCTGATCGTCGAGGACGGCACGGCGAGCTACTTTCCCGAGTTCAAGGCCGCCACCCTGGCGATGCTGACGGCGCAGGGTGCCATCGTCGGCTGGAGCGCGACGAGCGAAATGTTGTTGAAGGAGCTGAAGTAGATGTCCCTGCACACGCTTGCGGATTGGAAGAGCGCCTATTCCGAAGACGGCGCCACGCCGCGGGACCTGATCGGCCGGCTGGTCGCGGGCTTCGAGCCCGACGACACCGCCTGGCTGCTGCGCTGCGAGCCGGCCTTCATCGAGGCGCAGATCGCGCGGCTGGACGGCATCGCCCCGCACGAACTGCCGCTGTGGGGTGTGCCCTTCGCCGTCAAGGACAACATCGACGTGGACGGCCTCGTCACCACCGCCGCCTGCCCTGCCTTCGCGCACCGCGCCACGCGCAGTGCCACGGTCGTGCGGCGCCTGCAGGCGGCCGGCGCGATCCTCGTCGGCAAGACCAATCTGGACCAGTTCGCCACCGGCCTCGTCGGCACGCGTTCGCCCTACGGCGAGGTGCCGAACAGCTTCGACCCGGCCTATGTCTCGGGCGGCTCCAGCTCGGGCTCGGCATCTGTCGTGGCGCGCGGCCTGGTGCCCTTCGCGCTGGGCACCGACACGGCCGGCTCGGGCCGCGTGCCGGCCGGCTTCAACAACATCGCCGGCCTGAAGCCCACGCCCGGCAGCGTGCCGATGCATGGCGTGCTGCCGGCCTGCCGCACGCTGGACGTGGTCTCGGTGTTCGCGCTGACGGCGGCGGACGCCGGCCTCGTGATGTCGCTGATCGAAGGCGCGTCCGGCGAGCTGTGCTTCCAGCAGCATCCGCCGCGGGTGCCGTGGCTCGGCGTGGAGGGCCGGCCGCTGCGCGTCGGCGTGCCGATGGAGCCGGGCTGCGATGAGTCGATCGGCTATGCCAGCGCCTTCGACGAGGCCCGCGCCCGGCTGGCCAGCCTGGGCGTGCTGCTGGAGCCGATCGACATGGCGCCCTTCGACGCGGTGGCGCGGCTGCTGTATCACGGCCCCTGGGTGGCCGAGCGATACGCGATCGTCGCGCAGCTGATCGAGCGCCAGCCCGAGCAACTGGACCCGACGGTGCGCGAGGTCATCGAGGCGGCCAGCGCGTTCAGCGCCGCCGACGCGTTCGCGGCCCGCTACCGGCTGGAGCAGCTGCGCCGGCAGACCGCACCGCTGTGGGAGCGCATCGATTTCATGATGCTGCCCACCGCCACGACCTGCCCGACCCGCGCCGCCGTGCAGGAGCAGCCGATCCAGCGCAACAGCGAGCTGGGCCGCTACACCAATTTCGTCAACCTGCTGGGCCTGTCGGCACTGGCGCTGCCGGGCAGCATCACGCCGCAGGGCCTGCCCTTCGGCGTCACCTTCGTCGCGCCGCCGGGCGCCGATGCGGCGCTGTTGCGCTGGGGCCTGGACTGGGAGGCCGCCCACGAGGAACTGCCACTGGGTGCCCGGCTGCGCCCACGCCGCGGGCAAGACCTGGCCCTGCAGCAGGCGCCGGCCGCGGCGCCGACGCTGGAGATCGCCGTCGTCGGCGCGCACCTCTCAAGCATGCCGCTGCACGGGCAACTGGTCGAGCGCGGCTGCCGGCTCGTCGAGCGCACGCGCACGGCGGCCCAATACCGGCTGCACGCACTGCCCGGCACGGTGCCGCCCAAGCCCGGCCTGGCCCGTCTGCCGGACGGTGAAGCAGGCCACGCGATCGAGCTGGAGGTCTACGAGATGCCGCTGGCCGAAGTGGGCAGCTTCCTCGAGCTGATCCCGGCGCCGCTGGGCCTGGGCACGGTCGAGCTGGCCGACGGCCGCTGCGTCAAGGGCTTCATCTGCGAGCCGGCCGCCCTCGCCGGTGCCCCCGACATCAGCCGGCACGGCGGCTGGCGTTCCTACATTGCCTCGCTCACACCATGACCCTCGATGATCCCGCCGTGCTCGCCGAAGTCACCACCCTCTTCCACGCCTACGAGACGGCGCTGATGGCCAACGACGTCGAAGCGCTGACCGACTTCTTCTGGGATGACGCTCGTTTGACGCGTTACGGCATCGCCGATCGGCAGCTCGGCATCGACGAGATGCGCGCCTTCCGCGCGGCCACGCCGCCGCCCGATTTCACGCGCAGGCTGGAGAATCTGCGCATCTGCGTCTTCGGGCCGGACACGGCGGTGGCGCAGGTCGAGTTCGTCCGCAGCGACACCCCGCTGCGCGGCTTCCAGACCCAGACCTGGGTGCGCTTCGCCGAAGGCTGGCGCATCGTCGCCGCGCATGTGAGCATGATTGCCTTCGAGGGCTGATCGACAATCCGCCCGATGAGCGCCCTGCCCCACGATCTACAGGAATCGGCCTCGCTGGCCGAGACGGCCTATGCGCAGGTCAAGCAGATGATCTTCGACTTCACGCTGATGCCCAGCGACCGCTTCTCGGAGTCGGATCTGGTGCAGAAGCTGCAGCTGAGCCGCACACCGCTGCGCCAGGCGCTGCAGCGGCTGGCGCGCGAGGGCTTCGTGCAGGTCTTCCCCAAGCTCGGCTGGCAGGTGGCGCCGTTGGACTTCGACGTGATCGACGAGCTCTACGACCTGCGCATGCTGATCGAATGCCACGCGGCGCAGTTGCTGGCGAACAGCGAAGCGCGCGCGCCAGCGCTGCAGGCGCTGGCCGAGGCCTGGATGGTGCCGGCCGAACAGCGCCTGGCCGACGCGGTCGAGGTCGGCACGATGGACGAGGACTTCCACGCGGCACTGGTCGCCGGCAGCGGTAACCGCGAGATGGCCCGCGTGCATCTGGGCCTGACCGACCGCATCCGCATCGTGCGGCGCCTGGACTTCACCAAACCGGCGCGTATCGCCGCCACCTACGACGAGCACGCCCGCATCCTGCGCGCGATCCTGCGCCGCCGCGGCGACGAGGCCCAGCGCCTGCTTCGTGCGCACATCGAACAGAGCAAGCTGGAAGTACGGCACATTACCCTGGCAGCGCTGCACAAGGCCCACCGCGGACGCTGAAATCGGCCCCGCGCTCGCGTATGCTGCCCGCGCATCTGCCGACTACCGAGCTTCGTCATGCCCCAGGCCAAGACCACACACTGTTTCGCCGCCCTCGCCCTATTCGCTGCCACCGCAGCGCAGGCACAAACGACCGCCGACCCCGTCGCCACCCTCGTCGGGCAGCTCCAGCTCGACAGATACAAGGCCACCATCAAGGGCCTGACGCAGTTCGGCGACCGCCGCCAGGGCACGGAGCGCAACAGGAAGGCGCTCGACTGGATCGAGGCGCAGCTGAAGTCCTACGGCTGCACGAACACCGAGCGGATGCAGTACCTGTACACCGAGCCCGAGAAGCGCGCCTACGGCACGCGCAAGCCCGACCCGGCGCGCGCCGGCGGCCCCGCCGGCCAGGGTGGCAGCACGCTGTTCGGCGCGGTGGCGCACACCGGCGTCAACACCGATGCCATGGCCCAGCCCGACGAGCGCCTGCGCAAGCTCAACGAGGAGCCCACGCCGGTCGGCACCTCGCAGCGCGAGAACGTCTGGTGCACCAAGGTCGGCAAGACCCATCCGGAGGAGATGTACATCGTCTCCGCCCACATGGACGGCATCGGCTGGGGCGAGGCCGCCAATGACGACGGCTCCGGCACCGCGCTGGTGATGGAGCTGGCCCGCATCTTCAGCATGCCCGGCGTCGAGACCGACCGCTCGATCCGCTTCGTGCTCTGGAACAACGAGGAGACCGGGCTTAACGGCGCAGCGGCCTACGTCGAACAGCGCCGGCTGCTGCAGGGCATCGAACAGCCCAAAGGCTCGGGCAAGTATCCGGAGCCGAAGTGGCTGGGCATGATCCAGCACGACATGATGATGTTCGACCACGGCATGCCGGTGCCGCAACTCGACTCCGGCGGCAAGCCCGTGCTGGATGCGAAGGGCCAGCCGGTCTACGTTTTACCCAAGGAGCAGCGTGCCGAAGCCGACGTCAATATCGAGTTCCAGGCCAGTTCCAAGTTCGCCGACGAGGCGCAGAAGCTCGCATGGCACTTCCGCTCGGCCAACGACAAGTACGCGACGAACTATCCGGCTGCCGTGGGCTTCCACATGACCAATACGGACTCGACGCCGTTCATGGACTGGGTGCCCTCGATTTCCCTGCGGGAGAACGAGCGTGGGCAGCAGATCGGTGCCGGGTGGAATCCGCATTGGCATCAGCCGACGGATCTGTATTCGACTTACTCGGACAAGGACTTTTTGTTGGGGTTGAATGCGGCGCAGACGACCTTGTCGGCGGTGGCGTTGTTGGTGGGAACAACGGTTAAGTAACTAGTTAGTTTTCTCCACGGTGCCGGGACTCGCCCCGGCGGGCGACTCACTTTCTTTGCTTCGCCAAAGAAAGTAAGCAAAGAAAGGCGACCCTGCTCCGCCGCCCTTCGCTTCGCTGCGGGTGCCCTGCGATGCTCGCGACTTGGGCCCCGCGCCCAACTCATTCCGCTACGCTCCGTTCAAACAAGGGGCGCGAAGTCAGCGCACGAGGTTCGCTGCGCTCACGGTCCCAAGCCGCTGCGCTTCTCGGCGGCTGCACAAGGGGCCCGAAGCCTAATCGGCTCGCCTTCGGCATCGCCTCGATGAGCGCCTGCGAAGCGGCGCCCTCGAAGCGATGCGCAGCGGGCCGTATCGCGTTCCCCTTGTGCAGCCGCCGAGAAGCGCAGGAGCCCGGGGCGCGAGCGCAGCGAGCCTTGTAGACATGCTTCGCACCCTTTGTCTGAGCGGAGCGTAGCGCAGCGAGTTGGGTGCGGCCCCGGGTTCCGAGCATCGCAGGGAACCCGAAGGGCGGCGAAGCCAGGGGCGGTTTCTTTGCTTACTTTCTTGGGCGCCCAAGAAAGTGAGTCGCCCGCCGGGGCGAGTCCCGGCACCGTGGCGAACGACAAACCTAGCCGAAGCTAATCAAGGCACCTTCCACCCCGGCACCGCCCCACTCGCAGCGTTCTGCTGCTTCAACCAGTCATACAGCGGCTTGAAGTACTCCAGCATCGGCCCCGCATCCAGATGGTCGGTCCCCGTCATCGCCTTCAGCGTCACCTGCGCCGGCTGCGACTGCCCCACCGCCAGCATCGCCTGCAGCTTGTCCCCCGCCGCCTTGCTGCCATAGAAGGTGCAGCGGTTCAGCGGACCTTGATAGCCGCTGGCCTCGCACATCGCCTTGTAGAACTGGAACTGGTAAAGCCGCGCCAGGTAGTAGCGGGCATACGGCACGTTCCCGGGGATGTGGTACTTGGCACCCGGGTCGAAGTCGGCCTCGCTGCGTTCCACCGGCGGCGCCACGCCCTGGTACTGCTCGCGCAGCGCCCACCAGGCCTTGTTGTAGTCGGCGGGCTTGACCTGGCCCGAGAAGACCTGCCAGCGCCACTTGTCGATCAGCAGGCCGAAGGGCAGGAAGGCGACCTTGTCGAGCGCCGTGCGCAGCTGCAGCGGGATGTCGGCTTCGGCCGGCGGGATCGTGTCGATCAGGCCGATCGTCTTCAGGTAGTCCGGCGTGATCGCGAGTGCCACCGAGTCGCCGATCGCCTCGTGGAAGCCGTCGTCGGCACCATTGCGGAACATGTAGGGCTGGGCCTTGTAGGCCCGCTGGTACATGTTGTGCCCCTCTTCGTGGTGGACGGTGGTGAAGTTGTCGGCATCCACGTTGATGCACATCTTCACGCGCAGGTCGTCGGCGCTGTCCAGGTCCCAGGCGCTGGCATGGCAGACGGCATCGCGGTCGCGCGGCTTGACGAATTGCGAGCGCTGCCAGAAGGTCTCGGGCAGCGGCGGCAGGCCCATCGAGGTGTAGAAGCGATCGCCATAGGCCGCCATCGCCTTGCCGGCGGCCAGCGCGGCGGCGGTGGCCGCATTGCTGCTGGCATCGCCGCCGTTGGCGAACGCGAGCGCGGCTTCCGGATGCTGGGCGGCGATCTGCTTCTTCAGCGCCGCTTCCAGGTCGATCGTCGGCGCGGCCGCCAGCTTCGGGTCGATCGGCTGCACCACGTCGTAGACATTGCCCCACTCCTGCGCCCAGGGGTTGCCGAGCAGGTGGGCCGGGATCATGCCGTCCGCGCGTTGCGCCGCGGCGCCGTACTTCTGCACCAGTCGGTTGCGGACGTAGGCATGCAGCTCCTTGTACAGCGGTTGCAGTTGCTGCCAGGTGGCTTCGAGCTGGGCCGAGAAGGCGGCCGGCGTCATGTCGTAGCCGGAGCGCCAGAGCTCGCCGGTGTCCTTGAAGCCGAACTCGCGGGCGCCCTGGTTGGACAGCTCGACGAGGCGGGCGTACTTGTCGCGCATCGGCGGCGCGATGCGGTGCCAGCCGGTCCACAGGTCCAGCAGCTCCTGCGGATCGCGCGACTTGGCCATGCGCACCTCGATCTCCTCGATGCCCAGGCAGGTACCGTCCTTCAGACAGTACTTGCCCTTGCCGTACATGCCGTCCAGCGCCACCGCCGTCTGCGTCAGCTCGGCGACCAGCTTCGGATCGGTCGGCGTGCCGTTGAGCTTGAGCAGCATGAACTTGCGCGCCAGCGCCGGCGGCAGCTTGAGCTTGTCGAAGCGGCGCGCCGCGATTACCAGCTCGTTGCCGCGTAGGCCCGCGCGCTCCTGCACCTTGGACGAGACGTAGGCCGAGTCATCGTTGATGTAGGTCTGCTGCAGCCAGCCGGCGTGATTGCCCTCGAGGGACAGCTCGCTCAGCTCGGCCTCGGCCTTGTCCATGAAGGCCTGCGCCTCGGCTACGGTGGGCGGCTTGGCGGCGGCCTGCGAGGCGCTCGCGCAAGATAGCAAAACGGCTGCGAACAGCAGCGACGGGGTGAAGCGCATCTTGTGTCTCCTTCGAGAAAGGAGGCGAGGATAGCGCCGCCGCAGTCCCATGACTCAAGTCACCAGACCGTCACCTGCTCGTCCTCGTTCGTCCGCCCTGAGCGCTTGGCCGTGTACATCGCGTGGTCGGCCACGCGCAGCAGGGTGTCGGCATCGGTGCCGTCTTCCGGGAAGCGGCTGATGCCGATGCTGCAGCGGGCCATCAGCAGTTCGTCGCGGGCGTGGATCGGCTGCGCCAGGCTGGCGCGCACGCGGTCGATGACCGCATGCTCCATCACGTCCAGCGTCGTGCCGCGCGCCTCGATCAGCATCACGAATTCGTCGCCGCCCAGGCGTGCGACCAGGTCGCCATCGCGCATGCAGGCCTTCAGGCGCTGGCCCAGCACCGACAGCAGTTCGTCGCCCACGTGGTGGCCGAAGGTGTCGTTGATCTGCTTGAAGCCGTCCATGTCCACGAACAGCAGGCTCATCGGCCGATCGCGGCCCAGGCGCTGGTCGAGCAGGCGGCGGAAGTGCGCGCGATTGGCCAGGCCCGTCAGCGAGTCGAAGTTGGCGAGGCGATTGAGCTGCTGCTCGTGCAGCACAGCCTCGGTGACGTCGCTGACGACGGCCACGCTGTGCGTGACCTGGCCGGACTCGCCGCGCAGCACCTTGACGACCACGTCGCACCACAGCTCGCGGCCGTCGGGCCGCAGGTGATGCAGCCGCGTCAGCGGCAGGCCGCCGCGCGCCACGCTGACGCGCAGCGCACGCGGCACCGCCTCGCGCCCGTCGGGCAGCCGGAACAGGCGGCCGTAGCTCACGCCCAGCAGTGCCTCGGCGGGCCAGCCGCAGATCGCCTCGAAGGCGGGGTTCATGTATTCGATCGCGCCGCGGCCGTCGACGATGCAGATGCCGTTGTCCACCGAGTCCAGCGCCAGGCCGCGCAGCCGCAACGACTGCTCGGCCGCACGGCGTTCGGTCAGGTCGCGCAGGTGGGCGGTGAAGGCCGGTTCGCCGCCGATCGGCGTGCTCGTCAGCGCCAGCTCGATCGGGAACTCCTCGCCGTTGCGGCGCATTGCGCCGATCTCGATGCGGCGGCCCAGCAGCATCGACGGCCCGCCGGCCAGCACGCGCGCGAAGCCGCGCTCGTGCCGCTCGCGCAGCGCCGGCGGGATGATGCATTCCGACAGCGGCCAGCCGAGCACCTGGTCGCGCCGGTAGCCAAAGATCACCTCGGCGGCTGCGTTGAACTCGATCACGCGGCCGAGCCGGTCGATCGTGATGATGCCGTCCAGCGAAGACTCCACGATCGCGCGCTTGTGCGCCTCGCTCGAGATCGCATCGGCGTTCATCTCCTCGGCCAGCTCGGTCGCGCGGACCAGCATGTCGGCGTCGACCTGGCGCTTGCGCTCCAGCCGCCGCAGGTCCAGGGTCGCCGCGGCCAGCATCGCCAGCAGCAGCAGACAGCTGCCCACGCCCACCATCAGGGCCAGCCAGATCGGGTCCACGCCCAGCGGCGGCGAGATGCACACGCTGCCCTCGACGAAGTGGGTGGCGCGCATGCCGCTGTAGTGCATCGCGACGATGGCCAGGCCCATCACCAGCGCCGCGGCGCCGCGCGAACGCAGCGGCGCGGACGCGTCCGATTCATCGCGGGCGCGCAGCGAGATCGAGAGCGCCGCGAACGAGGCGGCCACGCCGACCAGCACCGAGACCGCGACCCACACCGGGTCGTAGCTGTAATCCGGCTGCATGCGCACCGAGGCCATGCCGGTGTAGTGCATCGCGGCGATGCCCAGGCCCATCGCCAACGCGCAGCCCAGGTGCAGCGCGAGGCCGACCCGCGCGCGCCGCATCAGCAGCAGCGCGACCGCCGAGGCACCGATGGCCGGCACGATCGAGACCAGCGTCACCGCCACGTCGTAGGAGAGGTGCACCGGAAGGTGCAAGGCCAGCATGCCGATGAAATGCATCGCCCAGATGCCGATGCCCATCGCCACCGCGCCGGCGGCCATCCAGCCGCGGGCCAGGCCGCCATCGGGGCGGTTGACCCGGGCCGCGAGTCCCAGCGTCGTGTACGCGGCGAACGCGGCCACGAGATAGGACAACAGGACCAGCCAGACGTTGTAGCTTGCAGTCATCGCGGTACTTCGCTCCCGCCCCCGTCTGCGTCGATCAGGCTCGCCCCTTGGCAGCGCGCCTCCGGCCGGAGCCGGTGCGGCTGGCAGTCCCTCTGTCATGGCTGGCCGCGAGTGCGGCGGGCTTTAGACCGGTGACTTTGCGAACCCGGCTTTCGCGCGGGAGTGCCTTGTTGTTGATGTTGGAACCGAGTCTAGGGGGTGCATTGCCCCGCGTGCTGCTCCCCTAACGGGTTATTACCAGCCCACCGATCAAGGTGTGATGGATTGCACAAGCTGAGCCCCTCACGGGCGCCCAGCGCACGAATCAACACAAAAGCTTACTTGCCGACCTGCGTGGGCAAGGATGGCGCCTTCTTCAGCTGGATCGGCTTCCAGTCCTTCAGTTGCGACTGCACCGCGGCGATCGCCGCATCGAGCTGCGTATCGCGGCCCTCGTTGACGGCCAGCGGGTCGAGATCGACCTCGAGGTCCGGCGCCACGCCTTCGTTCTCGACACGCCACTGCCCGTCCGGCGTGAAGAAGCGGAAGAAGGGCACGACCAGCGTGCCGCCGTCGATCAGCGACGGGTTGGCCGAGATGCCGATCAGCCCGCCCCAGGTGCGCTTGCCGACCAAGGGACCGAGCTTCAGGCGCTTGAACGCGTAGGGCAGGAAGTCGCCGCCGGAACCGGCGTCCTGATCGATCAGCATCGCCTTGGGGCCGTAGATCGCGCCGGCCGGCGTGTCCTGCACGAGGCCGTCGCGGTCCTTCCAGCTCGCGAGGTAGGGCCGGCTCAGCACGTCCGTCACGTAGTTGGCGGCCTGGCCGCCGCTGTTGCGGCGGTCATCGACGATCAAGCCCGCCTTGTCCACCTGGGCGAAGAACATGCGGTTGAAGTGCTGGAAGCCCTCGTCCGCCGTGTCGGGCAGATAGACGTAGGCGATCTTGCCGCCGCTGGCCTTGTCCACGTACTGGCGGTTGTGCTCGATCCAGGCCCAGCGGCGCAGGCCGGCCTCGTTGCTCACGGGCACGACCGTGATGTCGCGCCGGCCGGCCTTGCCCTCGGCGTCCTGCGCCAAGGTCAGCACGACCTGCTTGCCGACCGTGCCGTCCAGCAGCGTGTAGAGATTGCCGCGGGCGGCATCGAGCTCGCGGCCGTTGACGGCCAGCAGGTATTCGCCGGCCTTGGCGGCCTGGCCCGGCAGCGCCAGCGGTGCCTTCAGGAACGGGTTCCAGCGGTCGCCGCCGTAGATGGTCTTCAGGCGGTAGCGGCCATGCTCGACGGCGAAGTCGGCCCCCAGCAGGCCCACCTTGGTGCTCGAATCCGAGTAGACGTCGCCGCCGCCGACACGGTTGTGGCCGACCTGCAGCTCGCCGATCATCTCGACCAGCAGCTCGTTCAGGTCTTCGCGGCGCTGCACGCCCGCCACAAGCGGCTGGTAGCGCCTGTAGATGCCGGCCCAGTCCAGGCCGTGCAGCTTCGGGTCGTAGAAGTATTCCTTCTCCATGCGCCAGGTCTCGTCGAAGATCTGCTGCCACTCCTCGCGCGGGTCGACCAGCGTGCGCAGGCCGGACAGGTCCACCGCCTTGGCATCGAGCTTGTCCTTGGCCTCCGCCGTTTCCAGGCTGCCCTTCGCGTAGCGCAGCAGCAGCACCTTGCCGTCGGCGCTGAGCCGGTAGTCGCGCAGGCCGTCCTTCAGCGACTTGGCCTTCTTGTCCTCGAAGTCGAAGCGGTACAGCTCGCCGTCATTGCGGGTCTCGGCATCCGGTGGCTCATGGCTGATGCCCGGCTGCTGGCGCTCCAGGTAGAACAGCGCCCCGTCGGAGGCCACGGCCAGCGAGTCGTAGTTGCGCTCGGCCACCGGCAGCCCGACGATGCGCTGCTGCAGGCCCGCCTCGTCCACGCGCAGGCCGCGGGGCGGCTTGGCGGCGGTGGCGGGCTTCTCCTGCTTGTCCTTGGCGTCTTCCTTCTTCTTCTCCTCGGTCTTCTGCTCGGTCTTGGTTTCCTCGTCGCCGGCCTTGGGCTGCAGCGGGGACTTGCCATCGGCGTTCAGCACGGCGACGAAGATGCCGCTGCGCAGCGAGCGCTCCTGCGAAGACATGTCCAGCCCCGCCTGCTGCGGGCCGGAGTTGATCGAGGAGGTGAAGTAGAGGTAGTCGCTCTCGTCCTTGGTGGCGAAGACCGGGTTGCCGGCCTGGCTCAGGCCATCGCTGACCGCGATGTCGCGGCCGCTGGCCAGGTCCTGCATGCGCACCTGGCTGAAGTAGTTGGCGCCGATCGTCGTGTAGGCCAGCCAGCGGCCGTCCGGTGAGAAGGCGGCGTCGAAGCTGATGCGCATCTGGCTCGTCGCCACGCGCTTGAGCTCGCCCTTGCCGTCCTTGGCGCCAGGCTCGATCACGTAAAGGTTCAGGTGGTTGTCCTGCAGGGCCAGGCGCTTGCCATCGGGCGCCCAGGCCAGCAGGGTGAAGTAGCCCTCCGCACCGAGGTCGAAGTGGCGCGGCGGCAGCTTGGCGTCCAGCCCGTCCTGGCCGCGGATCACCAACTGGTGATGCAGCGCCGTGCCGCTGCCGGCATCGGCGATGTAGGCGACCGTCTGGCCGTCCGGGCTCCACAGCGCGTCCTTCTCGCGGACGCCGGAGCTGGCCGTCAGGTTGCGGATCGAGCCGTCCTTGACCGGCACGGTGAACACGTCGCCGCGCGCGCTGACCAGCACGCGCTTGCCGGTGGCCGACAGCTCCGCGGAGGTGATCGTGCGACTGGCGTCCTTCCACTGCGGCCGAGCCTGCTGGGACAACGCGCTCGGCTGGATATCCAGCTCGCGCACGCTGCCCACGCTGCCCACGCTGCCATCAGCCAGCTTCAGCTCTTTCAGCCGCCCGCCCGCCTCGTAGACCACCGTGCCGCCCTGCACCGCCGCGCTGTGTACGTCCCAGACCTTCTCGTGCGTCAGCTGGCGCAGCGCCTTGGTCTTCGTCGAGTAAGCGAACAGGTTGGCCGTGTCGTCAGCCCGGTCGGAGACGAAGATCACCTCGTCCGGACCCGACCAGATCGGGTTGATGTCGTTGGCGTTGACGTGCGGCAGCTTCTCCCAGGTCTTCGTTGCCGGATCGACGATCCAGACTGCCGGCGTCGAGCCGCCGCGATGCTGGCGCCAGCCGGACGCGCCGGAGTACGCCGGCAGGTAGTTCTGGTAGGCGATGCGCCGGCCGTCCGGCGACCACTCGCCGGCGTAGACCACGGCGTCCATCACCTTGGCCTCGGCGCCGCCGGCCAGCGGCACCTCCCACAGCTGACGGCTGCGGCTGTTCGCCACCTCGCGCGCCGAGGTGAACAGCACGCGCTTGCCGTCGGCGCTCCAGCCGTTGACCAGGTCGGCGCCCGGATGCCAGGTGAGGCGGCGCGGCTGTCCGCCGGCGGCCGGGATCACGTAGACATCGGTATTGCCATCGAAGGCGGCGGAGAAGGCGATCCACTGGCCGTCCGGCGAGAAATGCGGCGCCCATTCGGCCGCGGCGGCGCTGGTCAGCGGACGCGGGTTGCGGCCGTCACGATCGCTGACCCAGATGTCGCCGCCGTAGACGAAGGCGATGCGGTCCTTCGACAGGCTCGGCTGGCGCAGCAGAGGCGAGGCGGCGGATGCGGCGGGTCCGGCAGCCAGTGCAGGGCCGGCAAGCAAGGCGGCGGCCAGGGCCGTGGCGGCCCAGCGGAATCGTTGACTCATGGTGTCCCTTGTAGTGACGTCGAAAGCTGGCGTTATGCGCCGGGGTGTTGTTGCTCTTTCTTCTTGCGGCCGGCCTTCCAGCCGCCGTAGATCGCGATCAGGCCTGGGATGAAGATCGTCGCCCAGATGATGATCTCCAGGTGCTGGCGCACCCAGGGCACGTTGCCGAAGGCAAAGCCCAGGCTCGTCACGCCGACGACCCACAGCAGCCCGCCGCCGACGTCGTACAGCGTGAACTTGGCGCGCGTCATCTGCGCTACGCCGGCCACGAAGGGCGCGAAGGTGCGCACGAAGGGCATGAAACGCGCGATCACGATGGTGACGCCGCCGTACTTCTCGTAGAACTCGTGCGCCTGCATGAAGGCCTTCTTGTTGAAGAAGCGCGATTGCTCCCACTGGAAGACCTTGGGCCCGAAGAAGCGGCCGATCGTGTAATTGCTCTGGTTGCCGGCGATCGCCGCTACGCACATCAGCGGCACGGCCACCTTGAAATCCAGCAGGCCGGTGCCGCACATCGCCCCGACGATGAACAGCAGCGAATCGCCCGGCAGGAAGGGCATCACGACGACGCCGGTCTCCACGAAGATGATCAGGAACAGCAGCGCATAGATCCACGCGCCATAGGCGGCGACGAAGGCCTCGAGGTGGCGGTCGACATGGAGGACGAAATCGATCAGGACGGCGAGGATTTCCATGGCGGCGGATTATGGCGGCGACAATGAGCGCAACCCGGAGTTCCCGAAGATGACAGAAAACATCACCACCCGCCTCGTCCACGCCGACCGCCGCAGCAACGTCGAGCACGGCGGCCTGCACAAGCCGATCCATCCGTCGACGCAGTACGGTTTCGAGCGCGTGGAAGACCTGATCGGCGTGTTCCAGGGCACCGTCAAGGGCGGCTTCAACTACGCGCGCCAGGGCACGCCGACGACGGCCGCGCTGGAGGCCAAGCTGACTCAGCTCGAAGGCGGACGCGGCACCATCGTCTTCTCCTCCGGCATGGCGGCGCTCTGCGCGATCTTCCTGACGCTGCTGAAGGCGGGCGATCACCTGGTCGCCAGCCGCTACGTGTTCGGCAACACCAACAGCGTGTTCGGCACGCTGCGCGACCTGGGCATCGAGATCGACATGGTGGACGCCCGCTCGGTGGACTCGGTGGCCGCGGCCGTGAAGCCGAACACGCGCATGGTCTTCGTCGAGACGATTGCCAACCCCGGTACGCAGATCCCCGACATGGCGGCCATCGGCCAGCTCTGCCGCGAGCGTGGGCTGCTGTATGTGATCGACAACACCGTCACCTCGCCGGCGCTGTTCCAGCCCAAGGCGGTAGGCGCGGGCCTCGTGATGAACTCGCTGTCCAAGACGATCAGCGGCCACGGCGGCGCGCTGGGCGGCTCGGTAACGGACACCGGCGAATTCGACTGGTCGGCCTATCCGAACATCTTCGAAAACTACCGCAAGGGCGACGCCGCGCAGTGGGGCCTGCAGCAGATCCGCAAGAAGGGCCTGCGCGACATGGGCGGCTCGCTCTCCTCCGAACAGGCCAACCAGATCGCCCTGGGCGCCGAGACGATGAGCCTGCGCGTGCGCCAGACCAGCGAGACGGCGCAGGCGCTGGCGCAGTTCCTGGCGGCGCATCCGGCCGTCGCCGCGGTGCACTATCCGGGCCTCGAAACCCATCCGCAGCATGCCAAGGCCAGGCAGTGGTTCCGCGCCGCCTCCTGGCTGCTGTCCTTCGAGCTGACGGACCCATCGACGATGAACGCCGTGCTCAACCGGCTGCGCATCCCCGTCAAGGCCACCGGCATGGGCGACACCCGCACGCTGATCATCCCGGTGGCGCCGACGATCTTCTGGGAGGCCGGCGCCGAGGTGCGCGCGCAGATGGGCATCGCCGACGGCCTGGTGCGCGTCTCGATCGGCATCGAGGAGACCGAAGACCTGATCGCGGACTTCGGGCAGGCGCTGGCGGGATAATCCGCAGATGGATTCCTCTCCCGCCAGCGCCAACGTTGAACAACGCCGCGCCATCCGCGAACTCCCCGATGAACTGATCAGCCAGATCGCAGCCGGCGAGGTGGTGGAGCGCCCGGCCTCGGTCGTGCGCGAGCTGGTGGACAACGCGCTGGATGCCGGTGCCACGCAGGTGCAGGTGAAGCTGATGGCCGGCGGTGTGCGGGCCGTCGTCGTCGAGGACGACGGCGTGGGCATCCCGGTCGAGGAACTGCCGCTGGCGCTGAAGCGCCATGCGACCAGCAAGATCCGCTCGCTGCACGAACTGGAGTCGGTGGCGACGATGGGCTTTCGCGGCGAGGCGCTGGCCGCCATCGCCTCGGTCTCGGAGATGGCTGTGGTCAGCCGCAGCGAGGGCGCGGCCCATGCGCACCGGCTCGACGCGCGCTCCGGCGAGCTGAGCCCGGCGGCCCGTGCGCGCGGCACCAGCGTCGAGGTGCGCGAGCTGTTCTTCAGCACGCCGGCCCGGCGCAAGTTCCTGAAGACGGACGCGACCGAGCTGGCGCACTGCCTGGAATCAGTGCGCCGCCATGCACTGGCGCGGCCGGACGTGGGCTTCTCGGTCTGGCACGAGGGCAAGCTGGTCGAGCAGTGGCGGGCCGCCACGTCCGAGCAGCGCATCAAGGACGTGCTGGGCGAGGACTTCTTCGACGAGAGCCGCACGCTGTTCGCCGAGAACGGCCCGCTGCGCTGCTACGGTCGCGCCGGCCTGCCCGAGGCGGCGCGCAGCCGCGCGGACATGCAGTACGTCTACGTCAACGGCCGCTTCGTGCGCGACAAGCTGATCGCCCACGGCATCCGCTCGGCCTACGAGGACGTGCTGCACGGCCACCGCCAGCCGAGCTACGTGCTGTTCATCGAGGTCGCGCCGGACCGGGTCGACGTGAACGTGCACCCGACCAAGATCGAGGTGCGCTTCCGCGATGGCCGCGAGATGCACCAGCGGGTGCGCTACGCGGTGCAAGATGCGTTGGCGCAATCGCGCTCGGCCGAGGCCGTGGCCGTTGCCCAATTGCCGGTAAGCCAGCAGATCGAGGTGCCCGGCGTCCTCGCTCGGCCCTCGCCCGGCAACCCGCCCGCCTGGTTCGCGGCGGAGCCCCGGGCCAGCTATGGCGAGCTGCCGAGCTGGAGGACCAACACCCAGGGCTCGCTGGGCCTGGCCGAGGTGGCGACGCTGTACGGCAAGGAGGTGCCGGCAAGACCTGTCCCTCCCGCGGCCGAACCCGCGTTCGCGCCGCGCCAGGAACTGCCCGCGCACGACTGGCCGCTGGGCCGCGCCATCGCGCAGATCCAGGGCGTTTACGTGCTGGCCGAGAACGCGCAGGGCCTGATCATCGTGGACATGCATGCGGCGCACGAGCGCGTGGTCTACGAGCGGCTGAAGGCGAGCCTCGGCGAGCGGCAGATCGAATCGCAGCCGCTGCTGATCCCGATCACCTTCGCCGCCACGCCAGCCGAGATCGCCACCGCCGAGGCGCAGCACGAGACGCTGATGAAGCTGGGCCTGGACGTGGCGCCGCTGTCGGCCAAGGTGCTGGCCGTGCGCGCGCGGCCGGCATTGCTGGCCGGCGGCGACGTGATCGAGCTGACGCGCGGCGTGCTAGCCGAGCTGGGGCAGTTCGACGCCAGCCAGGCGATCGAGCGCGCCCAGCACGAGATCCTCGCCACGATGGCCTGCCACGGCGCCGTGCGCGCCAATCGGCAGCTGACGCTCGATGAAATGAACGGCCTGCTGCGCGACATGGAGCGCACCGAGCGCGCCGACCAGTGCAACCATGGCCGCCCGACTTGGCGCCAGCTGACGATGCGCGAGCTGGATGCGCTGTTCCTGCGCGGACGCTGAATGAAACTGCCCCTCGCCCAACCGGGCCGCGCTGAACGCGGGCCCGTCTGGTCGGTCCCCCGGGGGGACGGCGATGCTTGCGGCGTCGAGCCGCAAGCACATCGCCATCGCGGGCCGGCTTGGGAGCGGCCCGGCGCTCGGCCCGGAATACGGCCGGCTTCGTGCCGATCTCTGAATTTCCTGATGGAGCCGCAATGGCCACACTGAAACTGAACAAGAAGCCGGCAGCCGCCGCGAAGAAGGCCGCACCCGGCGAGGAACGCCGCGCGCCGCTGCGCGGCAAAGGCGTCTCGCGCCCGCGCCAGACGCTGGATGCCGCCCAGGCAGAACGCGAACGCAAGCAGGCCGAATTCGAGCAACGCCGCGCCGCGGAGGCCGATCGTTTCGAGCGTTATGGCCGGCCGGCGCCGCGGCCGGCCGGTGATCGCAGCGATACGCGTCGAGATGATCGCCGCGATGGCCCGCCGCGCCAGGGTGGCAGCTTCCAGCGCGCCGATGACAACCGACCGCGCCGCCCGGCCGATCCGCGCCACGATCCGCGCCAGGAACCCCGCCAGGACGCCCGTCCGGGCCCGCGCCAGGAGCGGGGTCCGGATTCCCGGCCCGCGCCTCGCCAGGACCAGCGCCGCGCCGGCCCGCGCACGCCCGCGCCTCCACCGCAGCGCCCCGGCCCTCCGCAGCAGGCCTACCAGACGCAGCCCTACGCCCGCCGCGCGCAGCAACAGCAGCGCCCGCCTCAAGATCACGACGACGATGACGACGACGACTTCGCCGTCCACCGCGACGCCCGCGCCGAGGGCGACCGCTTGTCCAAGCGGATGACGGCGCTGGGCATGGCATCGCGCCGCGAGGCCGACGAATGGATCGGCGCCGGCTGGGTCCGGGTCGACGGCAAGCTGGCCGTGCTGGGCCAGCGCGTCGGACCGGATGTGAAGATCGAGATCGATCCGCTGGCCTTCAAGCAGCAGGCCCAGCAGGTCACCATCCTGCTGCACAAGCCGATCGGCTATGTCTCCGGCCAGGCCGAGGACGGCTACGAGCCGGCCTCGGTGCTGGTCAAGAGCGCCAACCAGTGGAAGGAAGACGCCTCGGGCATCAAGTTCCACATCGGCCATGCCCGTGGCCTGGCGCCCGCCGGCCGGCTGGACATCGACTCCACCGGCATGCTGGTGCTGACACAGGACGGCCGGGTCGCCAGGACCCTGATCGGCGAAGACTCGAAAGTCGAGAAGGAATACTTGGTGCGCGTCGAATACGCCGGCGAAGGCGCCCCGATGCAACGCTTCCCCGCTCAAGACCTGGCCCTGTTGAACCACGGCTTGGTGCTCGACGACGTGCAGCTGAAGCCTGCCAAGGTCAGCTGGATCAACGACGACCAGCTGCGCTTCGTGCTGCGCGAGGGCCGCAAGCGCCAGATCCGCCGGATGTGCGAGCTGGTGGGGCTGAAGGTGGTGGGCCTGAAGCGCGTGCGCATCGGCCGCATCAACCTGGGCCATTTGCCGGCCGGCCAATGGCGCTTCCTGGCGCCGTGGGAGCGCTTTGATTGAGGTTCATAGAACCGATCTGCATCGCCGGCCCGACCGGCAGCGGCAAGACTGCCGCCGCACTGGCCGCGGCGGAATTGCTGCCAGTCGAAATCATCAGCGTGGATTCCGCGCTGGTCTACCGCGGCATGGACATCGGCACGGCCAAGCCGAGCCCGGCCGAGCGCGCCGCTGTGCCGCATCACCTGATCGACGTCATCGAACCGACCGAGTCCTACTCGGCCGCGGAATTCGTGCGGCAGGCGAGGACGCTGGCGGCGGAGATCCTCGCGCGCGGCAGGCTGCCGCTGCTGGTCGGCGGCACGATGCTGTACTTCAAGGCGCTGTTCGATGGCCTGTCCGACATGCCGCAAGCCGACGAGGCGCTGCGCGCCGAGATCGATGCCCGTGCTGCCGAACAGGGCTGGCCGGCGCTGCATACCGAACTGGCAAGACTTGACCCCGTGACCGCCACACGGCTCGCGCCGAACGACTCGCAGCGCATCCAGCGCGCGCTGGAGGTCTGCCGCCTGGCCGGCCGGCCGATGAGCGAGCTGCACCAGCAGCGCAGCGAGGGCGTGGACTGGCCGCTGCTGTCGCTGGAGCCGCAGGAACGCGGCTGGCTGCACGAGCGGCTCGCGCTGCGCTTCGAGCAGATGCTGAAGGACGGCCTGGTCGACGAGGTGAAGGCGCTGCGCACGCGCGGCGACCTGAGCCTGGAGCTGCCGTCGATGCGCTGCGTCGGTTACCGCCAGGTCTGGGAGGCGCTGGACAGTGGCGATTTCGCCAGTCTCCCCGAGCGCGGCATCGCCGCCACGCGCCAGCTGGCCAAGCGCCAGATCACCTGGCTGCGCAGCATGCCGCGGCGGCAGGTGATCGCCTGCGATGACGCGCAGGCCCTGCCCGCGATGCTCGCCGCCTTGCAGCGCATCTTGTCGACCCCATGATTCTCGAAGCGACAGGCCTCGCCAAGCGCTACGGCGCGACACCGGTGTTCGAGAACGTGGACCTGTCGCTCGCGGCCGGCGAGCTCGTGGCCTTGCTGGGCGAATCGGGCTCGGGCAAGTCGACGCTGTTGAACTGCCTGGCCGGCCTCGACGAGCCCGACGCCGGCCGCGTGCGCATCAGTGGCCAGGATCTCACCGCGCTGGACGAGGCGGGCCGTGCCCACCTGCGGCGCGAGAAGCTCGGCTTCGTGTTCCAGGCCTTCCACGTGCTGCCGCACCTGAACGTGGCCGACAACATCGGGTTGCCGCTGCTGCTGCTCAAGCGCTCTGACCCGGCTCGCGTCGCGCAGATGCTCGATGCGGTTGGGCTGGGGGGCCTGGGCGAGCGCATGCCGCGGCAGCTCTCCGGCGGCCAGCTGCAGCGGGTGGCGATCGCGCGGGCGCTGGTACACCGGCCGCTGCTGGTGCTGGCCGACGAGCCCACCGGCAACCTCGACCCCCGCCATGCGCAGCAGGTGCTGGACCTGCTGCTGGCGCAGACGCGCGAACAGGGCTCGGCCTGCCTGCTGGTCACCCACTCCGAACGCGCCGCGGCACGCGCGGACCGCTGCCTGCAGTTGGGCGAGCAGGGATTGAATTGAATTTGCAGTGGCTCGCCAAGCTGTCCTGGCCGGCCCTGAAGCACCAGGCCGGGCGGCAACTGCTGGCGCTGCTGGCGATCGCGCTGGGTGTGGCGCTGGGCTATGCCGTGCACCTGCTGAACACCCGCGCGCTGGCCGAGTTCGGCAGCGCCGCCGCCACGCTGAACGGCCGGCCCGACCTCGTGCTGCGCGGCAGCGCTGACAAGGCCCTGCCCGAGCAGGCCTATGCGCAGGCCGCGGCGCTGCCCGGCGTGGCCCTGGCCGCGCCGGTGGTCGAGGGCGTGGCGCAGGCGATCGACGCGAAGGGCGAACGCTTCTCGCTGCGCGTGATCGGCTGGGATGCGCTGCAGTCCGGCCCGCTGAGCCCGGAGCTGCTACCCACGCAGGGCGCCGGCAATGGCCCGCTGGCCCTGCTCGATCCGCAACGCGTCTCGCTGAACGAGGCGGCGCGGCATCGGCTGGCGCTGGCAGAAGGGCAAGGCCTGACCCTGCGCGCCGCCGCGGCCGACGACGGCACGCCGCGCAGCCTCGACTTCCGCAGCGCCGGAGCCAATGCGGCGCCGGGCGGGCCGCTGGCCGTGCTGGACATCGCCGCCGCGCAGCAGTTGCTCGGCAAGCTGGGCCGCGTCGACCGGGTCGACCTGCGGCTTGAGACCGGCCTCGCGCCGCAGCGCTGGCTGGCCGGTGCCTCGCTGCCGCCCGGCAGCACGGCCGCGCCGCCGCCCGACGAGAACGCGCGGTTGTCCGACGTGACGCGCGCCTATCGCGTCAACCTCGGCGTGCTGTCGCTGATGGCGATGTTCACCGGCAGTTTCCTGGTCTTCGCCGTGATGTCGCTGTCGGTCGCGCAGCGCTTGCCGCAGCTGGCGCTGCTGGGCGTGCTGGGCATGACGGCGCGCGAGCGGGCAGCGCTGGTGCTGTCCGAGGGCCTGCTGCTGGGCCTGCTGGGCAGCGCGCTGGGCCTGCTGCTCGGCTGGAGCCTGGCCGGGCTGGGCCTGCGCCTGCTCGGCGCGGACCTGGGCTTGAACGGCGGCGGCTCCGCGCCGCCGGCAACGCTGTCCTGGGGCCTGGACCAAGTTCCGGCCGCCGCCGTGTTCGCCGCGCTGGGCCTGGCCGTGAGCCTGGCCAGTGCGGCGCTGCCGGCGCTGGCCGTGCGGCGCATGGCGGCCGCGCAGGTCTTGAAGGGCCTTGGCGGCGACCAGATGCAGGCCCGCGTGCCGGCCGCGCTGGGCCCGGCGCTGCTGGTGCTGGGTGTGGTGCTGGCGCTGCTGCCGCCCTGGGCCGCCCTGCCCGATGTGCCGCTGGGCGCCTATGCCGGCATGCTGTGCCTGCTGCTCGGCGGCATCGCCTGCGTGCCGGGGCTGCTGAAGCTGGCCGTCGGCACGCTGGCCGCGGTGCACGATTCGCCGCTGTTGCTGCTCGCCCGCGAGCGCGCGCGTGATCAGGCCGGCGAGGCCAGCCGCGCGCTGGCCGGCGTGCTGGTGGCGCTGAGCCTGTCGGTAGCGATGCTGGTGATGGTGGGCAGCTTCCGCGATTCGCTGGACCATTGGCTGACGCAGATGCTGCCGGCCGATCTCTATCTGCGCTCCAGCCTGCGCGTGTCGTCGAGCCCCGGGCCGGCGCAGGGCGCACCGCTGCCGGCGCCGACGCTTGCGGCGCTGCACGACGCCAACCCCAGCGTGATCAAGCGCATGACGCAGCAGCGCAGCGGCACGATCGTCGTCGACGGCACGGCCGAGCCGGTGGCGATGCTGGCGCGCGAGGGCATCGACGAGGCGCGGTTGCCCAAGGCTTCCGCGCTCGCTGCCGGCCCAGGGGTGCCGGTCTATGTCAACGAGGCCCTGCGCGATGCGCTGTCGCTCGCGCCGGGCCAGGCGCTGACGCTGCGGCTGGCGGCCGGCGGCGCACCGGTTGTGGCGCATGTTCGCGCGGTCTGGCGCGACTACGCGCGGCAGAGCCCGGCCCTGATGCTGCCGCTGGCCGACTACCGCCGCGCCGGCGGCGACGGGCACGTCACCGAGCTCTACGTCTGGCTCGCCGGCGGCCTCTCGCCCGCCGACGGCATCGCGCGGCTGAAGGCGGCGCTGCCTCTGCCGCAGGATCTCGAGTTCGCCGCCGCCGGCGACCTGCGCGGCCTCTCGCTGCGCATCTTCGACCGCAGCTTCGCCGTCACCCACTGGCTGCAGGCGGTGGCGCTGGCGATCGGGCTGTTCGGCATCGCGGCCAGCCAGTCGGCCCAGGTGCTGGCGCGGCGCAAGGAGTTCGGCCTGCTGCTGCATCTGGGCTTCACGCGCGGTGGCGTGATGCGGCTGCTCGCGCTGGAGGCCGCCGTGCTCAGCGGCGTCGGCGCGCTCGCGGGGCTGGCGCTGGGCCTGGGCCTGGCTGCCGTGCTGGTGTTCATCGTCAACCCGCAGAGCTTCCACTGGAGCATGGACATGAGCCTGCCGCTGGCGCGGCTCGCCACCTTGCTGGCGGCGATGTTCGGCGCCGGTGTGCTGGCGACCTTGGCGGCGGCACGCCGCGCGGGGCTGGGCGACGCGGTGCGGGCCGTCAGGGAGGACTGGTGATGCTGGGGCGGCGACGGCTCTTGTCCTGCACGCTCCTGTCCGCGCTGCCCGCCCTGCCCCCGACCGTGCGCGCGCAGCCCGGCATGGTCTTTCCCCGCGACTTCGGATCGCATCCGGGGTCAGGTCTTGAGTGGTGGTACCTGACCGGCATCCTCGACGGCGCCGACGGCCGCCCCCGCTACGGCTACCAGCTGACCTTCTTCCGCCTGAAGGGTCCGGCCGCGGCCGATCACCCAAGCCGCTTCGCCGCACGGCAGCTGCTGCTCGCCCATGCGGCGCTGAGCGATCTCGCCGGCGGCCGGCTGCTGCACGAGCAGCGCGTCGCCCGCGCCGGCTTCGGCCTGGCCGAGGCCGGCGAGGCGGACACCGCCGTTCACATCCGCGACTGGTCGCTGCAGCGCCATGACGATGGCGGCTACGAAGCCCGCTTCAGCAGCCCGAAGTTCGCCCTGTCGCTAAAGCTGCGCACGACCCAGCCGCCGCTGCTGCAGGGCGAGCGCGGCTGGTCGCGCAAGGGCCCGACGCAATACAGCCACTACTACAGCGAGCCGCAGTTGCGCACCGAGGCGCAAGTGACGCTCGACGGACGGAGCCAGACGCTGCAGGGCCGCTCCTGGCTAGACCACGAATGGAGCGACGAATTCCTCGGCGAGCAGGCCGTCGGCTGGGACTGGGCCGGTATCAACCTCGACGACGGCGGCGCGCTGACCGTGTTTCGCCTGCGCCGTGCCGACGGCTCGATCCACTGGTCCGGCGGCAGCTGGCGCCGCCCCGACGGCCGCACCGACAACTTCGCGCCCGAGCAGCTCGCGATGACGCCGACACGCCGCTGGCACAGCTCCACCAGTGGCGCCGACTACCCGCTCGACTGGACGCTGCAGACGCCGCTGGGCACGCTGCGCCTGCGCGCCCTGATGGACGCGCAGGAAGTCGATGCCCGCGCCAGCACCGGCTTCCGCTATTGGGAGGGCGCGGCCGAAGTGCTGGCCGCCGATGGCCGGCGGCTGGGGGCCGGGTATCTGGAGCTGACGGGCTATGCAGGCCGGATGACGGAAATTCCTTGAGGCGCCCAGCTTGACTTCCGTATCCATTTGGATACTTTCGAATGATATTCAACGTGTTTCAAGCGGAGCTGGAAGCCATGAGCACGAAGCCTCTGGAACTTATCCTGTTCGACGCCACGCGTTACCTGACGGACGCGACCGCGATTGCCGAATAAATCTCCACCGTCCACGAATCCGGAGATAGCGACCTGCTACTGATGGCGCTGGGCGACGTGGCCCGCGCCCGCGGCATGGCGCACGTGGCCAAGGACGCCGGCCTCGGGCGCGAGAGCCTGTACAAGGCGCTAACACCAGGTGCAAGGCCGCGTTTCGACACGGTGATGCAGGTCGCCCGAGCCCTGGGCATCCGCCTGTCGGTGCAGCCGGTCACGCCGTGAGCGAATCAGCCACCGCGCCACTCCGCAGCGCGGCGGCTCATCTCGTCAATGCGCGCCGCCCGCATCGGCCGGCGCAGCGCCTCCGGCCAGCCTCGGAGGCCGCTTCGTGAACCAGATCATCACGATCAGCAGCAGGAACATCGCGGCCGAGCCGTAGAAGATGTCGTCCGCGGCGCGGGTGAAGGCCTGCTGGTCGACGAGGCGGTTGATCTGGGCCAGGGCCTGGTCGGCGCTGAAGCCGCGGGAGGTGAGGGTCGAGGCCGTCTGGCTTGCGATCGCGTTGCCCTGGCTCAAGGTCTCGGTCAGGTGCGCGTGATGCAGCGCCGCGCGGTTCTCCCAGACCGTCGTCGAGATCGAGGTACCCATCGCGCCGGCCGTGATCCGCACGAAGTTCGACAGGCCCGCCGCAGCGGGGATGCGTTCCGGCGGGATGCCGGACAGCGTCAGCGTCGTCAGCGGGATGAAGAAGAAGGCCATCGCGCCGCCTTGCAGCACCGTCGGGATCATGATGGACACGAGGTCGGTGTCGGTCGTGAAGTTCGAGCGCATGAACAGCACCACCGCAAACATCACGAAGGCGAAGCTCGCCATCACGCGCGGATCCCACTTCGAAACGTTCTTGCCGGCGATCGGCGACAGGATGATCGCCAGCACGCCCACCGGCGCCAACGCCATGCCGGCGTCCGTCGCGGTGTAGCCCATCCACTGCTGCAGCCACAGCGGCAGCAGCACCACGTTGCCGAAGAACAGGCCGTAGGCGATGGACAGCGAGATCGCGCCGAAGAAGAAGTTGCGCCCGCCGAACAGGCGCAGGTCCACGACCGGGTGCTTGTCCGTCAGCTCCCAGATGACGAAGAACAGGAAGCCGACCACGGCGAGCACCGCCAGCAACTGGATCTGGCCGCTGGCGAACCAGTCCAGCTCCTTGCCCTTGTCCAGCATCAGCTGCATCGAGCCGACCCACAGCACCAGCAGCGCCAGGCCCACCGAATCGATCGGCAGCTTCTTCACCGGCGTGTCGCGCTTGCGGTAGATGCTCCAGGTGAAGAAGGCGGCGATGAGGCCCACCGGCACGTTGATGTAGAAGATCCACGGCCAGGAGATGTTGTCGGTGATCCAGCCGCCCAAAAGCGGCCCGACCACCGGCGCGACAAGCGTCGTCATCGCCCATAGCGCGAGCGCCATGCCGGCCTTCTCCTTCGGATAGCTGGCCAGCAGCAAGGTCTGCGACAGCGGGATCATCGGGCCGGCGACCAGGCCCTGGATGACGCGGAACAGCACCAGCGTTTCCAGCGAGTGGGCGAAGCCGCACAGCCACGACGACAGCACGAACAGCAGGATGCTGCCCATGAACAGGCGCACGGCGCCGAAGCGCTGCGTGAGCCAGCCGGTCAGCGGCACGGAGATGGCGTTGGCGACGCCGAAGCTGGTGATGACCCAGGTGCCCTGCACCGGGCTCACGCCCAGGTCGCCGGCGATCGCAGGCAGCGACACGTTCGCGATCGACGAGTCGAGCACGTTCATGAAGGTTGCCAGCGACAGCGCGATCGTGCCCAGCACCAGCGCGGAGCCGGTCAGCGGCGGCGGCGGGACGTAAGGCGCGGCCTTGATGTCCTTGCTCATAGCGGATTACCTCGGTGGTAGCCGGCGATCAGCCGCGGGCGGCCTTGGCCGGCTTGGCAGCGGCGGCACGCGTCGCCGAACCCAGGTTGGCCTTGATGACCTTGGCGACCTCGGCGTCGGCGGCCTTGTCGAGCGTGTCGTAGACGTCGGTCTGCACGGCCGAGGTACTCGCGGCCGCTTGCGTCAGCATCGCGCCGCTGCGGTCCTGCACGTCAACGCTGACTTCCATCGACAGGCCGACACGCAGCGGATGATCCTTGACCTCCTTCGGGTCCAGCGCGATGCGCACGGGCACGCGCTGCACGACCTTGATCCAGTTGCCGGTGGCGTTCTGCGCCGGCAGCAGCGAGAAGGCGGCGCCGGTGCCGGCCGACAGGCCGATCACGTGGCCGGTGTACTCGACCTTGTCGCCGTAGACGTCGGCGACCAGCTTGGCGACCTGGCCGATGCGCAGCTTGGCGATCTGGCTTTCCTTGAAGTTGGCATCGACCCAGACGTTCTGCAGGCCGACGACGGTCATCAGCGGCGCACCGGCGGCGACGCGCTGGCCGAGCTGCACGCTGCGGCGGGCGACCCAGCCATCCACCGGAGCCTGCAGCTCGGTACGCTGCATGGCCAGGTAGGCCTCGCGCATGCGGGCGGCGGCGCGCTGGACGTTCGGGTGGTCTGCGGGGTCGGTGCCTTCGGTCAGCACACGGTTGGAGTTCAGCTGCTCCTGCGCGGTCTGCAGCGCGGACTGCGCGGCGGCCAGCGAGCTTTTGGCTGCAGTGACCTGGGCGACGGCGTGGTCATACTCCTCACGGCCGACGGCGCCACTGGCGACCAGCGGCTGGCGGCGGGCGGCGTCGGACTGCAGGCGGTCCAGGTCGGTCTGCATGCGCTTGACGTCGGCCTCGCGGGCGCGGACTTGCGACTCGTAGGTGCCGTTGTTGGTGAACAGCGTGCGGGTCTCGCGCACGGTCTGCGCGAGCTGGCTGCTGGCCTGCTCGAGCGCGACGCGGGTATCGGACGGGTCCAGGCTCACCAGCGGCTGGCCGGCCTTGACGAAGTCGGTGTCGTCGGCATGGAGCGCGCGCACGGTGCCGCCGACCAGCGGCGTGATCTGCACCACGTTCGCGTTGACGTAGGCGTTGTCGGTGCTTTCGGTGCGCTTGCCGATCACGTACTCGTAGGCGCCGTAGGCACCCAGCGCGATGACGACGGCCACGGTCAGCAGGGTCAGCGCGGTCTTGCGCTTGTTGCTCGTGCTGGGCGGGGTCGAGACGGGCGTGACGGTGGCCGGCGCAGAAACTGGAGCTGCAGCTGCGGCGTTGTTGTTCGGCTTGTTGTCGGAGTCGCTCATGATGTGAATGTCTTGTTGCTGCTTGAGGTGTTCGTTCGGAGGTCTGGAGGCAACCGTCCGCTTATTTGGTTCCGGCCTGGGTTTCGACCCGGGCTTCGGTCCACCCGCCGCCCAGGGCGCGCATCAGGTTGACCTGGCTGTCGAGCTGGAGGCCGCGCAGGTCCAGCGCCTGGCGTTGCTGCTGGAGCACGACGAAGCGGGCGTTGAGCACGGTCAGGCGGTTGATGAGGCCGGCGCTGTAGCGCGATTCGGCAATGCCCAGGGTCGACTCCGCATTGGCGAGCAGTTCCTGCTGCTCGCGCTGCTGGCCCTGCACCGAGCTGAGTGTGCTGAGCTGGTCGCTGGCGTCGCGCACGGCCTCCAGCAGCGCCGCGTTGTAGGCGGCCACGGCCGCATCGGTATCGGCGGCGGCGCCGTGCAGTTGGGCATCCAGCATGCCGTTCTCGAACAGCGGCAGGTGGATCGAAGGGCCGATGCCGAACTGCCGGCTGCTGCCCTTCATCAGGTTGTCCAGGCCCAGCGAGTTCAGCCCGGCGAAGGCCATCAGGTTGACGTTGGGGTAGTACTGCGCGCGGGCGGAGCCGACCTTCTGCGTTGCGGCTTCGACACGCCAGCGCGCGGCGACGACATCGGGCCGGCGGCCCAGCAGGTCCAGGCCCAGGCGGTCATCGGCAGCGGACAGAGCCAGCGGCGCGGGCAGCTTCGGCGCGAGGCCTGCCAGAGCACCGGCGGGCTGCGTGCTCAGCGCAGCGAGCTGGTGGCGCAGCAGCGCGGCCTGTTCGTCCAGCGCAACGCGCTGGCGACGCAGGTCGGGCAGCGGCTGCTCGGCACCGCGCAGCTCGATACGGTTGTCCAGGCCCGCCGCGACGCGTTCGCGCACCAGCGCGAGCGTCTGCTCGCGCTCGGCCACCTGGCGGTCGATCAGCTCCTGCTGGGCCAGCACGCGGGCCAGGGACAGATAGGCGCGCGTCACCTGCGTGGACAGCATCAGACGCGCGGCGGCGACGTCGGCCTCGGCGGCCTGCTTGCTGCCCAGCGCGGCGGCTAGCTCGGCCTTGTTCTTGCCGAAGAAGTCCCAGTCGTAGCTGACACCGACCTGCGCATTCGCCAGAGTCCACCAGTTGCCGCCCAGCGGCGCCGGGTAGATGCCGTTGGCGGACAGGCGCTCGCGCGTGACGTCGGACTCGGCCGAGAAGGTCGGCTTGTCGGCCGCACCTGCGGCTTCGGCGCCCGCGCCGGCCTTGGCGACGCGCGCACGGGCCGCGGCCAGGTTCGGCGACTCGGCCAGCGCACGGGTGATCAGCGCGTCGAGCTGCGGATCCTTGAACTCGGTCCACCAGTCGGATTTCAGTTCGGCGCTACGGGCGTCAGCCTGCAGGCCGGCCTGCTCGGCCGTCAGCGGCTTGGCGGGCGGTTCCATCTTCGGGACGATTGCGCAAGCGGACAGCAGCGCGGCCATCGCGGTGGCTGCGGCAATAGCGCTCGGGGTGGGGAGACTTCTTCTCATGGTCTTCAGTCGGCGGAGGATTTTTATTGGGAGGCGTCGGCAGGCGGACAGTCCGCGCCGCGCAGCCGCTCGCCGGTGGCGAGCATTCGTTGCAGGAAGGAGATCAGCTGGCGCCACTCATCGTGGGTGAAGCCTTCCAGATGGGCGTTGAAGTCATCGGCCAGCACGGCCGTGAGGTCCTGGGTGATGCGGATGCCCTCTTCCGTGAGGCTCAGCATGACGACGCGGCGATCTTCGCTGGAACGCTCGCGCGCGCAAAGTCCCTTGGCCTCCAGCCGGTCCAGCAGGCGCGTCATCGCGCCGGCATCGGTGCCGAGCTGCTCGACCAGCTTGGCCACGGAGCTCGGCCCGTTGACGCTCAGCATGAGCAGCGGCCCCCATTGCGCGTGGGTCAGGTTTTCCCTGCCGAGCTGACGCTCGGCGTAGCAGGTCAGCGACTGCTGAAGCCGCTTCAGCAACCAGCCGAGGCTCTCGCTACGGTCGTAGGCATTCGGCAGATAAAACTCTTGCAACATGGCAGCGAAATTTAGTTGCCTAGGCAAATATTGTCAAGGCAGATATTTGATCACGAGTGAATTCCGACGGCGTCAAGAATCTTCACGACCGCCCCCTACACTGGCCCGATGGCCACCAATGCACTGCCCTCTTCCACGACGACCAATCCCACGGCGAATGCGCGCTCGCTGAGCGGCCTGGCGCCCTTTCTGCGCCCCTACCGCGGCCGCATCGCGCTGGCGGTGCTGTTCCTGCTGATGGCCGCGCTGACAACGCTGGCCTTCCCGCTGGCGCTGCGCGGGCTGATCGACCAGGGTTTCATCAAGGCCGATCCGGGCGAGCGCGTGATGGCGCTGCGCGACCATTTCCTGGCGCTGTTCGGCGTGGGGGCGGCGCTGGGCGTGTTCTCGGCGGCGCGCTTCTATTCGGTCACCTGGCTGGGCGAGCGGGTGACGGCCGACATGCGCACCGCCGTCTACGCCCACGTGCTGAAGCAAAGCCCCGAGTTCTTCGAGACGACACAAACCGGCGAGGTACTGAGCCGCATCACGACGGACACGACGGTGGTGCAGACGGTCGTCGGCTCCAGCCTGTCGATGGGGCTGCGCAACCTGGTGATGGGCGTCGGCGCCTGCGTGATGCTGATCGTCACGAACCCGGTCGTGATGGGCCAGGTGATGGGCATCCTGGTGCTGGTCGTCGCGCCGGCACTGTTCTTCGGGAGGCGCGTGCGAAAGCTCAGCCGTGCCAGCCAGGACCGCGTGGCCGACACCAGCGCGATCGCGGCCGAGGTGCTGAACGCCGTGCCGGTGGTGCAGAGCTACACGCAGGAAGCCGCCGAGGATGCGCGCTTCCGCCGCGCCAGCGAAAGCGCATTCGACACCGCGCGCAAACGCACCCGCGTTCGCTCGCTGCTGGTGGCCTTCATCATCACCGCCACCTTCGGCGCGCTGCTGTGGGGCCTGTACCAGGGCACGCAGGCGGTGCTGGCCGGCAAGATCTCCGCCGGCCACCTGGGGCAGACGGTCGTCTACGTGACCTTGCTGGTCAGCTCGGTGGCCGTGCTGGCGGAGGTCTACGGCGACGTGCTGCGCGCGGCCGGCGCGACCGAACGCCTGGTCGAACTGCTGAACGCGCGCTCGCCGGTGACCGAGGCACCGACGCCGGTGAGCCTGCCGCTCAGCACCGGAGGCTCCGGCCTGACGCTGCAGGACATCCGCTTCAACTACCCCTCGCGCCCGACGCAGGCGGCACTGAGCGACTTCAGCCTGGACGTGGCGCCGGGCGAGACGGTGGCGCTGGTGGGCCCTAGCGGCGCCGGCAAGAGCACGGTGTTCCAGCTGCTGCTGCGCTTCTACGACCCGCAGGCCGGCGTCATTCGCCTGAACGGCGCGCCGACGAACCAGCTCCGCCTGCATGACCTGCGCCACGCGATCGGCCTGGTGCCGCAGGACAGCGTGATCTTCTCGACCAGCGCGATGGAGAACATCCGCTACGGCCGGCCGGAGGCGACCGATGCCGAGGTGATGGAGGCGGCCAAGGCCGCCTTTGCCGACGACTTCATCCAGCGCCTGCCCGAGGGCTACGACACCTTCCTGGGCGAGCGCGGCGTGCGCCTGTCCGGCGGCCAGCGCCAGCGCATCAGCATCGCCCGCGCGATCCTGAAGAACCCGCCGCTGCTGCTGCTCGACGAGGCGACCAGCGCGCTCGACGCCGAGAGCGAGCGCGTCGTCCAGGCCGCGCTGGAGGCAGCGATGCAGCACCGCACGACGCTGGTGATTGCCCACCGCCTCGCCACCGTGCAGCGGGCGGACCGCATCGTCGTGATGGAGCACGGACGCATCGTCGAGCAGGGCACGCACGCCGAGCTGGTGGCGCGCGGCGGCCTGTACGCGAAGCTGGCGGCCATGCAGTTCGAACTTTGAAGGAGCAGGAAGAATGGCGCTGATGAAGATTGCAGTGATTCCCGGCGACGGCATCGGCCGGGAGGTGATGCCCGAGGGCTTGCGCGTGCTGGAGGCGGCCTCGCGCCGCTTCGGATTCGAGCTGCAGCTCACGCACATCGACTGGGCCAGCTGCGACTGGTACGTCGAGCACGGCCAGATGATGCCGGACGACTGGAAGGCGCAGTTGGAGGGCATGGACGCGATCTACTTCGGCGCCGCCGGCTGGCCGGCTACGGTGCCGGACCACGTGTCCCTGTGGGGCTCGCTTTTGAAGTTCCGCCGCGAGTTCGACCAGTACGTGAACCTGCGGCCCGTGCGCCTGTTCGACGGCGTGCCTTGCCCGCTCGCCGGCCGCAGGCCGGGCGACATCGACTACCTCGTCGTGCGCGAGAACACCGAGGGCGAGTACACGAACCTCGGCGGCGTGATGTACGCGGGCACCGAGCGCGAGATCGTCGTGCAGGAGACGGTGATGTCGCGCTTCGGCGCTGACCGGGTGCTGCGCCACGCCTTCGAACTGGCGCGCAGCCGCCCGCGCAAGCACCTGACGGTGGCGACCAAGAGCAACGGCATCGCGATCAGCATGCCCTGGTGGGACAGCCGCGCCGACGCGGTGGCGCGCGACTATCCGGACGTCACGGTGGACAAGCAGCACATCGACATCCTCAGCGCCCGCTTCGTGCTGGAGCCGGGTCGCTTCGACGTGGTCGTGGCGTCCAATCTGTTCGGCGACATCCTTTCGGACCTGGGCCCGGCGACGACCGGCACGATCGGCCTGGCCCCGTCCGGCAACCTCAATCCGGAGCGCAAGTTCCCGTCGCTGTTCGAGCCAGTGCACGGCTCGGCGCCAGACATCTATGGCCGCAATATCGCCAACCCGGTGGCGATGATCTGGTCCGGCGCGCTGATGCTGGACTTCCTCGGCCAGCGCGCGGCGCACGATGCGATCGTCGAGGCGATCGAGCAGGTGCTGGTCAACGGGCCGCGCACGCGCGACCTGGGCGGCAACGCCTCGACCACCGAGATGGGCGAGGCGATCGCCGCCAGGGTGGCCGGGATCGGCTGAAGACGGGCGAAGAAAAAAGCCCAGGTCGCTTTCGCGTCCTGGGCTTTCAATAGTGGCGGAGTGGACGGGGCTCGAACCCGCGACCCCCGGCGTGACAGGCCGGTATTCTAACCAACTGAACTACCACTCCAAACGGATCGATATTGTTATCGATTCCATCGAGTTGGTTTCATGATCATCTTCCGATAATCATCAAGCCCAACCAAAACTGCCAAACAAACTTGGCGTCCCCTAGGGGATTCGAACCCCTGTAGCCACCGTGAAAGGGTGGTGTCCTAGGCCTCTAGACGAAGGGGACAAACCTTCTATCGATAACCCGCCCGAACTGCGCGCCACCGAAAAACTGGTGGAGGTAAGCGGGATCGAACCGCTGACCTCTTGCATGCCATGCAAGCGCTCTCCCAGCTGAGCTATACCCCCGCTGTTCTTTTGTGAACTCGTCGGATACGCGCTGTTCAGGTAATTATCGAAATCTCAAAACAAAGCGACCAATCTCTTGGTCGCCTTTTCGAGGTTGCCGCAGCAACCTCAAGAAACCTTGGCGGAGTGGACGGGGCTCGAACCCGCGACCCCCGGCGTGACAGGCCGGTATTCTAACCAACTGAACTACCACTCCGCAGTGGGATAATTTTATTATCAATCAGAATATTATCACATATTCCAACCGACAACCAAGAATTATCAAAACTGGCGTCCCCTAGGGGATTCGAACCCCTGTAGCCACCGTGAAAGGGTGGTGTCCTAGGCCTCTAGACGAAGGGGACTAAACCTTCTTTATTACTGCCGAATACTCAATATCTTTCGATATTTCATATTCTACCTGAACCGCGCGCCACCCTAGAAAACTGGTGGAGGTAAGCGGGATCGAACCGCTGACCTCTTGCATGCCATGCAAGCGCTCTCCCAGCTGAGCTATACCCCCTTTTGGGTCTCGCGCCGTTCAAGCAAGACCAAGAGTATAGGCCAGTTTTCAGACACCGCGCAAGCGGTCGATGACAATTTCTTTGCGAAACAGCTCGAGCACTGCGTCGAGCGATGGCGTCTGCGCACGCCCGCACACGAGCACGCGCACCGGGATCGCCAATTGCGGCATCTTGATGCCGTGCGCGATGATCGTTTCCTTGATTGCGGCCTGGATCGTCGCCCTGTTCCATTCAGAAAGCGCCGAAAGCTTGTCGGCCAGCGTGGCGAGCGCGGGCTTCACGGCGTCCGTCACCTGCGCGGCAAGGTCCTCGGCACTGGGAGTCGCCGGGACGAAGTACATGGCGAGCCAGTCGGCGAGGATCACCGTCGTCGCGCAGCGGTCTTTGAAGAGCGCGCACATCGGCACAAGCGTCTGCGCGTCGGCAGTGATGCCGCGCTTGGCAAGCTGCGCGGCCACCAACGCCGCGAGGCGCGTGTCGTCCGCCTGCTTGATGTACTGGCTGTTGACCCATTCGAGTTTGGCCGGATCCCACTGCGCGGGGCTCTTGTTCAAGTGCGTACCGTCGAACCACGAGACCAGTTGCTCGCGGGTGAACAGCTCATCATCGCCGTGGCTCCAGCCCAGGCGCGACAGATAGTTCAGCATCGCCTCGGGCAGGTAGCCGCCGTCTTCGTAAGCGGTGACGCTGACCGCGCCCCGTCGCTTGCTGAGCTTCTGCCCGTCGTCGCCGAGGATCACCGGCATGTGGCCAAAGGCCGGCAGCGGCGCGCCCAGCGCGTTGAAGATGTTGATCTGCCAGGGCGTGTTGTTGACGTGCTCGTCGCCGCGGAACACGTGCGTGATGGCCATGTCCCAATCGTCGACGACGACGGCGAAGTTGTACGTCGGCACGCCGTCGGTGCGCTGGATGATCAGGTCATCGATCTCGCGGTTGTTGATCGTGATCGAGCCCTTGACGACGTCGTTCCAGCTCACGTCGCCGTCCAGCGGATTCTTGAAGCGCACGACCGGCTTCACGCCCTCGGGAATCGCCGGCAAGGTCTTGCCCGGCTCGGGGCGCCAGGTGCCGTCGTAGCGGCGCTTCTCGCCGCGCGACTCCTGCGCGGCCTTCATCGCGTCGAGTTCCTCGGGCGTGCAATAGCAGCGGTAGGCGCTGCCGGCCGCGATCATCTGCTCGATGACGGCCTGGTAGCGGTCCAGCCGCTGCATCTGGTAGATGGGACCCTGGTCATAGTCCAGCCCCAGCCACTTCATCGAGGCGAGGATCTGGTCGACCGAGTCCTGCGTGGAGCGGGCCACGTCGGTGTCTTCGATGCGCAGCACGAACTGGCCGCCGAAATGGCGGGCATAGGCCCAGGAATACAGGGCCGTGCGGGCGGTGCCCAGATGCAGGAAGCCGGTCGGCGATGGGGCGATGCGGGTGCGGATGGCGGTCATGTCGTTCGAGTTCTGGTTCAAGCCTCGGCACCGCTCTGGAGTGCAAGTCGGGTACGAGCGGGGCCGTCTTCCTCTTCGCCCTGACTCTTGCGCTGTTCCTTCATCGTCGCGAAGTCCTCGGCCGACACGTCGCCGGTGATGTAGCTGCCGTCGAAGCAGCTGGCCTCGAAGCCGTCCAGCTTGGGCTGCAGCGCGCCGACGACGCGCTTCATGCCGTCCACGTCCTGGTAGATCAGCGCATCGGCGCCGATGTATTCGCGAATCTCCTCGACCGAGCGGCCGTGGGCGATCAGCTCCTCGCTGGTCGGCATGTCGATGCCGTAGACGTTCGGGTAGCGCACCGGTGGTGCGGCGGAGGCGAGGTAGACCTTCTTCGCGCCGGCCTCGCGGGCCATCTGCACGATCTCCTTGGAGGTCGTGCCGCGCACGATCGAATCGTCCACCAGCAGCACGTTGCGGCCCTTGAACTCCAGGCCGATCGCGTTGAGCTTCTGGCGCACCGATTTCTTGCGCGCGCCCTGCCCCGGCATGATGAAGGTGCGACCGACGTAGCGGTTCTTGACGAAGCCCTCGCGGTAGGGCTTGCCGATGCGGTGGGCGAGCTGCATCGCCGAGGGGCGGCTCGATTCGGGGATCGGGATCACCACGTCGATCTCGCTCGGCGGCATTGCCGAGATCACGCGCTGCGCCAAGGTCTCGCCCATGTTCAGCCGCGCCTGGTAGACCGAGATGCCGTCCATCACCGAGTCCGGCCGCGCCAGGTAGACGAACTCGAACATGCAGGGGTTCAGCGTCGGGTTCTCGTTGCACTGCTGCGTGTGCAACTGGCCGGCCATGTCGACGAACAGCGCCTCGCCGGGCGCCACGTCGCGCACCAGCTTGTGCGCGGTACCCTCCAGCGCCACGCTTTCGCTGGCGACCATCACTTCGCCCTCTTCCGCCACGCCGAAACACAGCGGCCGGATGCCGAAGGGGTCGCGGAAGGCCAGCAGGCCGTGGCCGGCGATCAGGGCGATCACCGCATAAGAGCCCTTGATGCGCTTCTGCACCGCGCCGACCGCGCGGAAGATCGCGTCCGGCGTCAGCGGCAGCTCGCGCGCCACGCGCTCCAGCTCGTGCGCCAGCACGTTCAGCAGCACCTCGGAATCGCTCTCGGTGTTGATGTGGCGGCGGTCGATGTCGAACAGCTCCTTCTTCAGCGCCGGCGCGTTGGTCAGGTTGCCGTTGTGGACCAGCACCATGCCGAAAGGCGCGTTGACATAGAAGGGCTGTGCCTCCTCTTCGCTGTAGGCATTGCCGGCCGTCGGGTAGCGCACCTGGCCCAGGCCGATCGTGCCCGGCAACGCGCGCATATTGCGGGTGCGGAACACGTCGCGCACCATGCCGCGCGCCTTGTGCATGAAGCACTTGTTGCCCTGCATCGTGACGATACCGGCCGCGTCCTGGCCGCGGTGCTGCAGCAGCAGCAGCGCGTCATAGATCAGCTGGTTGACGGGGGAACGGGAAATCACGCCGGCGATGCCACACATGATGAGGATCCTTGTCTTGAAATACGAAGAGGCTTAGGCGGATCACGCCTCGGCCGGAAGGAGCTTGACCAGGTCATCAGGTAGGACCGGTCGCATCTCATGCAAGAGCTGCTGCAAACGAGGTGCCATCAGCGAGGCCTGCCAGACGTGCGAACCGACGGCCGGCGTCATGCTGACGATAACGACCAGCAGCAGGCACACCAGCATGCCGCGCAACACGCCGAAACCGGCACCGAGCAGGCGATCGAACACACTCAGCGGCGAGGCATGGATCAGCGCACGCAACAGCTTGGCCGCCAGGCCCCAGACGATGATGATCAGCACGAAGGCCAGCACCAGGCCGGCGACGTGGAGCAGCGTCGGCCCCATCCGGTCGGCCGGCAGCCAGGCCTCGATCCAGGGCGCCAGAAACGGGCAGGCGAAATAGGCGACGACCCAGCCCAGCAGCGACAGCAGTTCGAACACCAGCCCGCGCCACAGGCCCAGCAGCACCGAGGCGGCCAGCAGCAGCAGCAATGCGATGTCGACCCAGCTGACCGAGATATCCATGGGCGTGTTACAGCGTCAGGACCGCCGTGGACAGGCCGCCGCCGCGCACCTTGGCGGCCACCTTGGCGGCCTCGTCATGCGTGCCGAACGGTCCGACGCGCACGCGGATGCGCTTGCCATCCGGCGTTTCCACCGCCTGCGTGTAGGTCTTCAGGCCCATCTTCTCGACCTTCATCCGCGCCTCCTGGGCGGACTTGGCGTCGGCGTAGGCCCCCACCTGGACGATGAAGCGCCCGGCGCCCGACGCGGCATCGGCCGCGGGCTTGCTGGCCGGCTTGCCCTCCAGCATCGCCTGCACGCGCGCGGACTCGGCCGGGCTGACGGTGGGCTTGGCTTCGGCCGGCTTGGGCTCGGCGGGCTTCGGCCTGTCGACGGGCTTGTCTACCGGTTTCGGCGTGGCGGCCACGGGCTTGTCGACCGGCCTGTCGGCGGGCTTCTCAGCCGGCTTCTCGACAGGCTTCTGCTCCGGCGCCTCTTCCGTGATGATCTCGCGGGCCGGGGCCGGCGCTGCCTCGCGCGTTGGCGTCGTCGTCGCCTGCGCCACCGTCGTGCTCGCCGGCGCCGCGGTGGCCGGGATCGTCAGCGGCGCGGCGCCTTCCTTGTGCGGAATCTCGATCGGCAGATCCACCGGGATCGGGCGCGGCTGGGTCTCGAACAGCAAGGGAAAGCCGATCACACCCAGGCCCACCAGCACGGCAGCGCCGATCAGCCGGCGGCGCGCCTGCAGGCGCAGTTGCTGGACCGCATCGGCGCGGTCGGCCACCGGCTTGGCGGCCGGGGCAGCGGCATCGCCGCCGCGTTTGAAAAAGGACTTCCAACCCATGCGCGGCAAACGGGGTCCCGTCAGGATGAATGGTTAGTGGGGCTTGGCTGCCGCCGTGGTCGTCGTTGTCAACCGCGGCACACCGTTCTTCAATACACCGCCCACGGTGTAGAAGGATCCGAAGACCAGAATTCTATCAGTGGGGTCCGCCGCGGCCGCCGCTGCGGCCAGCGCCGACAGCGGGTCCGCGTGCCGATGAACCTGGACGTCAGGCGGCGTCTTCAGCGCCGTGCGCAGGTACTCGAACTGCTTGGCCAGCGCCTCGGCCGTGGCGGCGCGCGGAATGGCCAGATCTGTGAAGTGCCAGCTGTCCACCAGCGGCGCCATCTTGCCGAAGATCGCTGCCAGATCCTTGTCCGCCATCGCGCCGAACACGGCACGGGTGCGCGGGAAGAAGCCCATCTGGTCAAGGTTCTGCGCCAGCGCGGCCACCGCATGCGGGTTGTGCGCCACGTCGAGCACCAGCGCCGGTTGGCCAGGCACGACCTGGAAGCGGCCCGGCAGATCGACCAGCGCGAGCCCGGTGCGCACCGCCTGCGCGCTGATCGGCAGACGCTGGTGCAGCGCCTCGAACACGGCCAGCACGCCCGAGGCGTTCAGCAACTGATTGACGCCGCGCAGCGCCGGATACGCCAGCCCCGAGAAGCGCTTGGCGCGGCCGGCCCACTGCCATTGCTGGCGGTCGCCGCTGTAGGTGAAGTCCCGGCCGAGCTGCCGCAGGTCGGCGCCGATCTGTGCCGCATGCGCGGCGATCGAGGCCGGCGGCATCGGATCGCTGACGACCACCGGCCGCCCTGCCCGCATGATGTGAGCCTTCTCGCGGCCGACCGACTCACGGTCCGGGCCCAGGTATTCGGTATGGTCGAGGTCGATGCTGGTGATGACCGAGCAGTCGGCGTCCACGCAGTTGACGGCGTCGAGCCGGCCGCCCAGGCCGACCTCCAGGATCACCAGGTCCAGCCCCTCGGCCGCGAGGCGTCGCATGATGACCAGCGTCGTGAACTCGAAATAGGTCAGCTGCACCTCGCCGCGCGCGGCCTCGACCGCCTCGAAATGCGGCAACAGCGAATCGGCCTCGACCGACGCGCCACCCACACGGCAGCGTTCCTGGAAGTGCACCAGGTGCGGCTTGATGTAGAGGCCCACCTTGTAGCCGGCCTGCAGGGCGATCGTCTCCAGCATCGCGCAGGTCGAACCCTTGCCGTTGGTGCCGGCCACCATCACGACCGGTGTCTCGCCGAAGTTCAGGCCCAGCTTGTCGCGCACGGCGTTGACGCGGGCCAAGGTCATGTCCACGGTCTTGGGATGCAGGCGCTCGCAGTGGGCGAGCCAATCGTCGAGATTCATCATCGTCAAAACATAACGGCCAGACCCTGCGGGCCTGGCCGTCGAACTACAAGGTTGTTGGCTCTCAGGCGACCGCGTCGGCGCTCTGCCGCTGCAGCATCGCGAGCTGGCGGGCAATCGTCTCGCGCAGTTGGCGGCGGTCGGTGATCATGTCCACCGCGCCCTTCTCCAGCAGGAACTCGGCGCGCTGGAAGCCGGGCGGCAGCTTCTCGCGCACGGTGTTCTCGATCACGCGCGGGCCCGCGAAGCCGATCAGCGCCTTCGGCTCGGCGATCACGACGTCGCCGACGAAGGCGAAGCTCGCCGACACGCCGCCCATCGTCGGATCGGTCAGCACGCTGATGTAGGGCAGCTTTGCCTTGGCCAGGCGAGTCAGCGAGGCATTGGTCTTGGCCATCTGCATCAGCGACAGCAAGCCCTCCTGCATCCGCGCGCCGCCTGTGGCAGTGAAGCAGATGAACGGCGTCTTCTGCTCGATGGCCGTCTCGACGCCGCGCACGAAACGCTCGCCGACGACGGAGCCCATCGAGCCGCCCATGAAGTCGAACTCGAAGCAGGCCACGACGACGGGGACGCTCATCACCGCGCCGCCGATGACGACAAGCGCATCGGTCTCGCCGGTGTTTTCCAGCGCTTCCTTCAGCCGGTCGGGGTACTTCTTGCTGTCCTTGAACTTCAGCGCGTCGACCGGCAGCACTTCCTGGCCGATCTCGTAGCGGCCTTCGCCATCGAGGAAGGCATTCAGCCGGGCGCGGGCGCCGATGCGGTGATGGTGGCCGCACTTCGGGCAGACGTTGACGTTCTGCTCCAGGTCGGTCTTGTACAGCACCGTTTCGCAGGAGGGGCACTTGATCCACAGACCCTCGGGCACCGTGCGGCGCTCGTTCGGGTCCTGCTGCTGCATCTTGGGCGGCAGGAGTTTTTCGAGCCAACTCATTGCAGATTCCTTTTCGACATAACGGTGAGATCAGGCGTCAAGCGCAGTCCGGATCTCGTGGATGAACTGCGCGCCGGTCAATGCGACATTATCGCGCGGCTGGACCTCCAGCAGTTCCACCAGCCGCGAGCCGATGACCACGCCATCGGAATGGGCCGCCACCGCGCGCGCCGTCTGAGAGTCGCGGATGCCGAAACCCACGCCGACCGGGATCTTCACATGCTCCCGGATCCGCGGCACCGCCTGCGCCACCGCATCGGTGTTCAGGTGGCCGGCGCCGGTCACGCCCTTCAGCGAGACGTAGTAGACGTAGCCGCTGGCCAGCTCACCGATGTGCTTGATGCGCGATTCGGTGGAGGTCGGCGCCAGCAGGAAGATCAGGTCCAGGCCGGCCTTCTTCAGCGCGGCGGCGAAGTCCCCGCACTCCTCGGGCGGATAGTCGACGATCAGCACGCCGTCCACGCCGGCCGTCTTGGCGTCGGCCACGAAGGCATCGATGCCGTAGCGCTCGACGGGGTTGGCATAGCCCATCAGCACGACCGGCGTCGCATCGTTCTTCGCGCGGAACTGGCGCACGTAGTCGAGCACCTGCCTCAGGCCCACCTTGTGCTTCAGCGCCCGCTCGCCGGCGCGCTGGATCACCGGGCCGTCGGCCATCGGATCGGAGAAGGGCACGCCCAGCTCGATCACGTCGGCACCCGCGTCGGCCATCGCCAGCATCAGCTCGACGGTGACATCGGGATACGGATCGCCGGCGGTGACGAAGGGGATTAGCGCCTTGCGGCCCTGCTGCTTGAGGGTAGCGAAGGTATTGGCGATGCGACTCACAGCGCACCTCCCTTCACCGTATGACCCGCTTGCGAGGGCTGGTCATAGATCTTTGCGCCGGACAGGTCGGCGACAGTGCCCATGTCCTTGTCGCCCCGCCCCGAAAGATTGACGAGCAGGTGCTGGTCGGGGCGCATCGTCGGCGCAACCTTCATCGCGTGCGCGATCGCATGGCTCGACTCGAGCGCCGGGATGATGCCCTCGGTGCGGCAGAGCCGGTGGAAGGCCTCCAGCGCCTCCTTGTCGGTGATACCGACGTACTCGGCACGGCCGATATCCTTCAGGTAGGCATGCTCGGGGCCAACGCCGGGGTAGTCGAGGCCGGCCGAGATCGAGTGGGTCTCAATGATCTGGCCGTCCGCGTCCTGCAGCAGGTAGGTACGGTTGCCGTGCAGCACGCCGGGCGAGCCGGCCGTCAATGTCGCCGCATGCCTGCCCGACTCGACGCCCTGCCCCGCGGCCTCGACGCCGATCAGGCGCACGTCCTTATGCTCATCCTTCTCGATATACGGATAGAAGATGCCGATGGCGTTCGAGCCGCCGCCGACGCAGGCGATCACCGCATCCGGCTGGCGGCCCGTCATCTCGGGCATCTGCAGCAGGCACTCGTCGCCGATCACGCGCTGGAAGTCGCGCACCATCATCGGGTAGGGATGCGGGCCGGCCACGGTGCCGATGATGTAGAAGGTCGATTCGATGTTGGTGACCCAGTCGCGCATCGCCTCGTTCAGCGCATCCTTCAAGGTCTTCGAGCCGGATTCGACGGGCACGACGCGCGCGCCTAGCAGGTTCATCCGGTAGACGTTGGGCGACTGGCGCTTCACGTCCTCGCTACCCATGTAGACGACGCACTCGATGCCGTAGCGCGCGCAGATCGTGGCGGTGGCCACGCCATGCTGGCCGGCGCCGGTCTCGGCGATCACGCGCTTCTTGCCCATGCGCTTGGCGAGCAGCGCCTGGCCGATCGTGTTGTTGACCTTGTGCGCACCGGTATGGTTCAGGTCTTCGCGCTTGAGGAAGATCTGCGCGCCGCCGAGTTCGCGACTCAGGCGGTCGGCGTGGTAGATCGGGCTCGGGCGGCCGACGAAGTGGGCCAGTTCATGCTTGAACTCCCGGATGAATTCCGGATCCTTCGAGTAGTGCTCGTAGGCCTCCTTCAGCTCGTCGAGCGCGTGGACCAGGGTTTCGGCGACGAAGCTGCCGCCATAGGGGCCGAAATGCCCGCGGGCATCCGGTTGCTGGTATTGCGTCATGGTGAAAAATTCTCGTCAGGTTGGCGAGTCGGCAGCCCGCACGGCGGCGCAGAACTCGCGGATCAGGGCGGCGTCCTTGATGCCTTTGGCAACTTCGACGCCGGAGCTCACGTCAACGGCCCAGGGCCGGACTCGCCTGATCCCTTCGGCCACATTTCCGGCATGCAACCCACCAGACAAAACGACTGGAAGGGGCACGTTTGCGGGAATGAGCGACCAATCGAAGACCTTTCCGCCACCGCCATAAGCTTCGACATGAGCGTCGAGAAGAATGGCCTGAGCGTTCGAGAATTGAGATGCGAAGTCTAGCAAATCGAAGCCGGGCTCCATCCGCGCGGCACGCAGGTAGGGCCGGCCGAACCAGTTGCAGGCGGCCGGGCGCTCGTCGCCGTGGAACTGCATCAGTTGGTTCGGGATGGCTTGCAGCGCGCGACCGATCAGGTCGGCCGAGGCATTGACGTACAGGCACACCGGCGTGACGAAGGGCGGCAGCCGCCGAGCCAGTTCGGCCGCGCGCTGCGGCGTCACGTGGCGCGGGCTTTTCTCGTACATCACGAAGCCGAGCGCATCGGCGCCGGCCTCGACGGCGGCGTCGACATCCGCTTCACGCGTGAGGCCACAGATCTTGATCTTTGTCACGGCAACCAATCCATCGAAGCAACCCGGTCCGGAATCCGGTGCCGCGAATCGTAGTACGGCCCGACGAAGTAGAGCCCATCAGGGGCAAAGGTCGGCGCCGCCGCGTCGCGGTCGCGGGCGGCGACCACCTCGGTGATCCACGCGGACGGCTTCGCGCCACTGCCGACGGCCAGCAGGCAGCCCATGATGTTGCGCACCATGTGGTGCAGGAAGGCCGAGGCATCGAACTCGAAGCGCCAGTAGGCGCCACGGCGGTGGATCTCGATGGCGCGAATCGTCTTCACCGGCGAGGCGGCCTGGCACTCGGCCGAGCGGAACGACGAGAAATCGTGTTCGCCGATCAAGAGGGCCGCAGCCCGGCGCATCGCCTCACCGTCCAGTGGGCGGAACACCCAGCCGGCCGAGCCGGACTCGATCGCCGGGCGAACCGCCGACTCCAGCAGCAGGTAGGCATAGCGCCGGCCCTGAGCGGAGTTGCGGGCGTGGAACTGCTCGTCCTCGGGGAACACGCACCACTGGATCGCGATGTCCGCCGGAAGGTAGCGGTTGGTGCCGCGCACCCAGGAAAACAGTTCGCGCTGCACGTCGGTGTCGAAGTGGATCACCTGGTTCAGGCCATGCACGCCGGTATCGGTGCGGCCGGCGCAGAGCGTGCGAATCGGTGCATCGGCGAACTTCGCCAGCGCGGTCTCCAGCCGGTCCTGCACGGTGCGGCCATGCGGCTGGCTCTGCCAGCCGGTGTATCCCTGGCCGCGATACGAAACTCCGAGCGCTACGCGCATGTGGCAACAGACTCCAAGAAAGGACTCCAAACAAAGAAAAAGGCGCCCGGAAACCCGGGCGCCCTTCGATTATCCGACGCGCGCTTCAGCGCAGTCCGTTGAGCATCGCCTGGGCCTTGGCCTTCAACTCGCCATCGGCCTTGCCGATCAGTTCCTGCAAGACCTCGCGGGCCCCTTCGGTGTCGCCGATCTGGCGGAATTCGTCAGCCAGTTCGAGCTGCCGCTGCAGCGGATCGTCGGCCAGATCGGCGCCTTCGAGGCCGCCGAGGTCATCGATCTCGCCGAACTCCAGCGACGCCGGTGGCCGCTCGGTCAGCGCAGTCATCGGATCATCGAACGCGTCGGGCACCGGCAGGATCTCGGTCTTCTGCAGCCGCGACGCTTCGGTGCTGGGCTCCGTGTCGGGCAGGTCGAGGTTGATCGAGCCGAGGTCGAAGTCCAGCGCGTTGGCGTCCGGCGCGGCACTGGCAGGGCTGCCCTTGCCGAAATCGTCCAGGTCGAACTGCAGATCGGCATCGCTGGCGGTGTCCTGCGCGTCCTGTGGCGGGGACGGTTCGGACAGGTCGAAGTCCATCGACATCGGCGCGTGCTCGGCGCTGGCCGGCAAGGCCTGCGTGGCGTCCATCGCGGTCGGCGGGAACTGCCCCGGCGACGTCGGGGCGTCGAGGTCGAGATCCAGATCCATGCCGAAGCCGCTCGATGGACCTGTGTCCAGACCATTGCGCGGCAGCGACAGCGGTTCCGTCGCCATGTGGGCCAGGTGGCCGGTCGGCGTGCTGACCGTCTGCGGCAATGTGCTGGCGTCCATCGGCTCGGGATGCACCACCGGGCCGGACTCGGGCACCTTCGGCGCGCCGCCGGGCTGGTACAGCGGGTTGTCGGCATCGATCTGGCGGCCGAGTTCCTGGGCACGCGCCCAGTCGTCGCCGCTGCCGTGCGTCTCGGCATACAGCTGGATCGCCAGTTGCTCGAAGCCCTTGGAGTCACGGCGCTTGGCATAGACCTCGAGCAGCTTCAGCCGGATCGCCAGGCGCTCGGGGTTCGCGCGCAGCGCTTCCTTCAGGATTTCCTCGGCCTGCAGGTCACGGCCATAGGCCAGGTAGACGTCGGCCTCGGCCACTGGGTCGACGTCGCCGATCGCATCCAGCTGGCTCAGCGAGTAGCTCATCGACGAGGCGCCGCCGCTGGCACCATCGCGCGTGTCCACCCGCGCCCCGCCCGAGGCGCCGAAGAAGGAGTCGGGCTGCAGGCGGCTCTCGTTGAAACCGGTGTCTGCCTTGCCGGCCGACGGGCGCTTGCGCAAACGCATCAGGCCCAGGCCGACCAGGCCGGCGGCCACCAGCGCAGCGAGCGCCAGCATCAACGGGCTGTCCATCAGTTGATCCAGCAGACCGGGCTCCGGCTGCTGCGGCGCCGCCGGCGGCGGGGTGGGCTGGCTGGCTGCGGGCTTGGGTGCGACGACGGCGGGCCCGGAGGCCTCGGCTGCAGGTGCCGAGGCCGGAGACGGCGCAGCGGCGACAACGGTCGGTGCAGGCACGGGGGCGGGCGCCGGGGCCGGTGCAGCGGCCGGTGGCGGTGCCGGTTCGGCCGCCGAGGCCGGTGCCTTCGTCGCGTTCGACAGCTTCTTCAGTTCATCGACGTTGCGGGACAACTCGGCAATGCGGGTCGCGGCATCCTTCTTCTCGGTGTCCTTCGAGGCCTTGGTCTCGGCGGCCGCGCTGGCGGCCTTGCTGAGCGTCAGCTTGTCGGGCGCGGTGGAGACAGCCGGCTTGTTGTCCTCGACGGCGGCCTGCACCTTGCCCTTGGCCTGGCGCTCGTTGGCCTCGGCCTGCAGCGTTGGCGCGGCCCCGGCCAGGCGCTGGCGGTAGGCGCTGAAGTCGGCGCTCTGCGCCTGGATGACCTGGCGAGCCTCGGCGCTGGGCACGGCGCCCAGCGTGTCGCTCGCAGGCACCTGCAGCACCGCGCCGGCTTTCAGCCGGTTCATGTTGTCGCCGACGAAGGCATCGGGATTGGCGCGGTACAGGCCCACCAGCATCTGGTCCAGCGAGATGCCAGGTGCCTGTGTCTTGCCGGCAATCCGCGACAGCGTGTCGCCGGGCTTGACCGTGTATTCGCTGGCGGCGGTGCTGGGCGCCGGCTTGGGCGGTGCGCCGACAACGGCGGGCGGGCGCGGCATAGGCGCGGGCGCTTCGGCGCGGACTTCGGGCTTGGGTTCGGCGCGCGGACGGCTGGCCGAGGGCGCGGGCGGACGGGCCGCCGGCGCGGGTGCCAGTGCGGTGGCGGTGGCCGGTGGCTGCGCGGGTACCGGCTCCGGCGTGGCCGACGTGGCCGGGGTGGCCGGGGAGATGGCCGGCGCGGTGGCGACGGCCGGCGGCGCGACGATGGGCTTGGGCGAGGACGGCGGATCGAAGAGCAGCGTGTACTCGCGCACCAGGCGGCCGCTGGACCAACTGAGCTCCAGGATCACGTCGATGAAGGGCTCCTGCACCGCGCGGTCGCTGCTGATGCGCAGCACATTGCGGCCGGCGACGCTCTGCACCCGGACCTGCGTGCCGGTCAGCACCGCGTTGTAGTCGACGCCGTTGCTGCGATAGAGCTCGGGCGGCGCGACGCGCACCTTCAGCGTGCCGGCTTCCTCGGCGCTGAGGCTGGTGAGATCGATCTCGGCCTTGAGGGTCTCGCCGAGCGCGGACTGGACCTGCAGCCGGCCGAGGCCCAGGCCCCAGGCGGGCAGGCTGGTGGCCGCCGCTGCCAGTGCCAGTGCCGCCGCGATGTGGTTCAGGGCGAAGCGGCCCTGGGCGTCCGGAGCGCGGTTTTCGTTTTTCAAGGCGTTCCCCAAAGCAACAAGGCGGGCACCGTCCGGTGTCCGCCTGTTTTGACAGTTATGTTCTCTGCAATCGCTGTAACCACGATGCTGCCCTCAGCCCGATGCCACCCGATGTATCGATCCATCTCACGGATTCGAAATCACAACAGCGGCAAGCATATACGCTCCAACCCTCACGAAAAGCGTGAATTGCGGACGCCTCGCCGCTCAATCACGCCCCGTTACCGGCGTCTGTCGTTCGCCGGCAACGACAGGGGCCTGTTGGCGCCATGCAAGGGGATCGCGTTGCCTCGCAAAGGAACCGGGTGCAAGGCGCACGCGCGCAGCAAGGCCAGCGCCTTGCAAGTGCGGGCAACGCCGCAGACGGTTCCTTTGCGAGGCAACCCGGAGGGAAGCTCACCACGGCCCGCCCCTCGTCGTTGCGCTCCTAGCGCGTGCGGACGCACGCGCGTCGTCGCACGCCTAGATGGGCGGGCCGTGGCGAGCTTCGCGACCCCTTGCATGGCGCCAACAGGCCCCAGAGCGGCCTTACTGGTCCAGCAGGATGCGCAGCATGCGGCGCAGCGGCTCCGCCGCGCCCCACAGCAACTGGTCGCCGATGGTGAACGCACCGAGGTATTCGGGGCCCATCGCTAGCTTGCGCAGGCGGCCGACCGGGATCCTCATCGTGCCGGTGACGGCGACCGGGGTCAGGTCGCGGATCGTCGCTTCGCGGGTGTTGGGCACCACCTTCACCCACTCGTTGTCGGCGGCGATCATGGCCTCGATGTCGGCCAGCGGCACGTCCTTCTTGAGCTTGAGGGTCAGGGCCTGGCTGTGGCAGCGCATCGCGCCGACGCGCACGCAGAAGCCGTCGACGGGAATGGCGCCGGAGCCGAGGATCTTGTTGGTCTCGGCCATGCCCTTCCACTCTTCCTTGGACATTCCATTGCCCAGGTCCTTGTCGATCCAGGGAATCAGCGAGCCCCCCAGCGGCACGCCGAAGTTGGCTGTTTCTTCAGCCGACAGCGCACGCTGCTTGGCGATGACCTGGCGGTCGATCTCGAGGATCGCGCTCTTCGGGTCGTCCAGCAGGCCCTTCACCGCCGCGTTCAGCGTGCCGTACTGCGTCAACAGTTCGCGCATGTGCTGCGCGCCGCCGCCCGAGGCCGCCTGGTAGGTCTGCGTGCTCATCCACTCGACGAGGCCGGCCTTGTACAGCGCACCCACGCCCATCAGCATGCAGGAAACGGTGCAGTTGCCACCGATCCAGTTGCGACCGCCCTTGGCCAGCGCGTCCTTGATCACCGGCATGTTGACCGGGTCCAGGATGATGACCGCGTCGCCGGCCATGCGCAGCGTGGAGGCGGCGTCGATCCAGTGGCCGTTCCAGCCGGCCGCGCGCAGCTTGGGGAAGACCTCGGTCGTGTAGTCGCCGCCTTGCGCGGTGATGATGATCTCGCAGCGCTTGAGCTGCTCGATGTCGAAGGCGTTCTGCAGCTTCGTCTCGTTCTTCGCGAACGAAGGTGCAGCGCCGCCGGCGTTGCTGGTGCTGAAGAACAGCGGCTCGATCAGATCGAAGTCACGCTCTGCCGCCATGCGGTCCATCAGCACCGAGCCGACCATGCCGCGCCAGCCTACGAGTCCTACCAAAGTCGTCATTTCGCTCTTCCTTTTGCCTACAAAAACAAACCCTTGGGTTCTTCTTGCCCCGGCTCGGTCGCCGGGTTTGTAGGGGCGAGACGAACCGGAGCTGAACTAGCCCTTAATGGTTTTGGTCGTCGTGGTGATGGCCGCAACCACGGCATCACCCATCTCGCGCGTGCCCACCTTCTGGGTGCCCTCAGCGTAAATGTCCGCGGTACGCAGACCCTGGCTCAGCACAGCGCCGACGGCCGCTTCGATACGAGCGGCGGCTTCGGGTTGGCGGAGGGAGAATTTGAGCATCATGGCAGCGGAGAGGATTGTAGCCAGAGGATTGGCCAGACCCTTGCCCGCGATGTCCGGCGCGCTGCCGTGGCTGGGCTCGTAGAGGCCCTTGTTGTTCTTGTCCAACGAGGCCGAGGGCAGCATGCCGATCGAGCCGGTCAGCATCGCCGCCTCGTCCGAGAGGATGTCGCCGAACATATTGCCGGTCACGACCACGTCGAACTTCTTCGGCGCCTTGACGAGCTGCATCGCCGCGTTGTCCACGTACATGTGGTCCAGTTCGACATCGGGGTACTGCGCGTGGACCTCGGTGACCACGTCCTTCCAGAACTGGAAGGTCTCCAGCACGTTGGCCTTGTCCACCGAGGTGACGCGCTTGTTGCGCAGGCGCGCGGCCTGGAAGGCGACGTGGGCGATGCGCTCGATCTCCGGACGCGAGTAGCGCATCGTGTCGAAGGCTTCCTCGGCCCCGGGGAAGTGGCCGTCCACCGCCGTGCGGCGGCCGCGCGGCTGGCCGAAGTAGATGTCGCCGGTCAGCTCGCGGATGATCAGGATGTCCAGGCCCGCCACCAGCTCGGGCTTCAGGCTCGAGGCATGGGTCAGCTGCGGATAGCAGATGGCCGGGCGGAAGTTCGCGAACAGACCCAGGTTCTTGCGCAGGCCGAGGATCGCCTGCTCCGGGCGCAACGCGCGCTCGAGCTTGTCGTACTTCCAGTCGCCGACGGCGCCGAACAGCACGGCGTCCGCGTCCTTGGCGAGCTTCAGCGTCGCCTCGGGCAGCGGGTGGCCCGCGGCTTCATAGGCCGCGCCGCCGACCGGTGCAGTTTCCATCTCGAACTTCAGGTCCAGCACGTTCAGGACCTTGATGGCCTCGGCCATGATTTCCGGGCCGATGCCGTCGCCGGGGAGGATTGCGATCTTCATGTGATTAACCTGCGAGTCGGTTGTTGAGCCAGGGCTTGGTGGCGATGCGCTCGGCTTCAAAGGCCTTGATCTTGTCCGCATGGCGCAGCGTCAGGCCGATGTCGTCGAAGCCGTTGAGCAGGCAGTACTTGCGGAAGGGCTGCACGTCGAAGGGCAGCTCCGAACCATCGGGCTTGACGATGACCTGGCGCTCCAGGTCCACGGTCAGCTGGTAGCCCGGGAAGGCGAACACCTCGTCGAACAGGCGTGCAACCTGCGCCTCCGGCAACACGATCGGCAGCACGCCGTTCTTGAAGCAGTTGTTGAAGAAGATGTCCGCGAAGCTCGGCGCGATGATGGCGCGGAAGCCGTACTGCTCCAGCGCCCAGGGGGCGTGCTCGCGGCTGGAACCGCAGCCGAAGTTGTCGCGCGCGATCAGCACCGAGGCGCCCTGGTAGCGCGGCTGGTTCAGCACGAAGTCCGGATTGGGCTTGCGCGAGGCGGGATCCTGACCGGGCTCGCCGTGGTCCAGGTAGCGCCACTCGTCGAACAGGTTGGGGCCGAAGCCGCTGCGCTTGATCGATTTCAGGAACTGCTTGGGAATGATCGCGTCGGTATCGACGTTGGCGCGATCCATCGGGGCGACGAGGCCCTTGTGAACGGTGAACTTGTCCATGATTACGAGATCCTGCGGATGTCGACGAAGTGGCCTTCCATCGCGGCGGCGGCGGCCATTGCCGGGCTCACCAGATGCGTACGGCCACCCTGCCCTTGCCGGCCTTCGAAATTGCGGTTGCTGGTCGAGGCGCAGCGCTCGCCCGGCTCCAGCCGGTCGGCATTCATCGCCAGGCACATCGAGCAACCGGGCTCGCGCCATTCGAAGCCGGCGCCCTTGAACACCTGGTCCAGGCCCTCGGCCTCCGCCTGCTGCTTGACAAGACCCGACCCCGGCACCACCAGCGCCAGCTTGACGTTCTTGGCGATGCGCCCGCCCAGGCGGCGCACGACGGCCGCGGCCTCGCGCATGTCCTCGATGCGGCTGTTCGTGCAGGAGCCGATGAAGACCTTGTCGATCGTGATGTCGCTGATGGGCTTGTTCGGCTCCAGGTTCATATAGGTCAGCGCGCGCTCGATCGCGCCGCGCTTGACTGCGTCCTTCTCCTTGTCGGGATCGGGCACGCGATCGTCGATCGACAACACCATCTCCGGCGAGGTGCCCCAGGTGACCTGCGGGCGGATCTGCGACGCGTCCAGCTCGACGACCTTGTCGAAATGCGCGCCGGCATCCGAGTGCAGCGTCTTCCAGTAAGTCACCGCCTGGTTCCATTCGACGCCACTGGGCGAGAACGGCCGGCCCTTGCAGTAGGCGATCGTCGTGTCGTCCACGGCGATCAGGCCGGCGCGCGCACCCGCCTCGATCGCCATATTGCAGACCGTCATCCGGCCTTCCATCGACAGCGCGCGGATCGCCGAGCCGCCGAACTCGATCGTGTAGCCGGTGCCGCCGGCCGTGCCGATCTTGCCGATGATCGCCAGCACGATGTCCTTGGCGCCGCAGCCCTTGGGCAAGGCGTCGTCCACGCGGATCAGCAGGTTCTTCGCCTTCTTGGCCAGCAGGGTCTGCGTGGCCAACACGTGTTCGACCTCCGAGGTGCCGATGCCATGCGCCAGCGCGCCGAAGGCGCCGTGCGTGGAGGTGTGGCTGTCGCCGCAGACGACGGTCATGCCCGGCAGGGTCGCGCCCTGCTCCGGGCCGATCACGTGGACGATGCCCTGGCGCTTGTCGTTCATCTTGAACTGCGTGATGCCGACGCGGTCGCAGTTCGCGTCCAGCGTGTCCACCTGCAGCTTGGACACCGGGTCGCTGATGCCGTGGCTGCGGTCGGTCGTCGGCACGTTGTGGTCGCTGACGGCCAGGTTCGCCGACAGGCGCCAGACCTTGCGGCCCGCCAGGTCCAGGCCCTCGAAGGCCTGCGGGCTGGTGACCTCATGGACCAGATGGCGGTCGATGTAGAGGACGGTCGTGCCGTCTTCCTCGGTGTGGACGACGTGCTCGTCCCAGAGCTTGTCGTAAAGCGTTCTTGCAACAGTCATGGCTTTTGGCTTTCTGCTGGTTTATCGGGGCACAGTGCATCGACGAATCGCTGCACCACGGCGGGCAGGCGCTCCTGGCGCAACACGCCCAGGCAGTAATCGCGGGCGGCCCAGGTCTCGTCGAGCCCGACGAGCTGGACCGCGAACACGCGGGAAAAACGTTCGGCCGGACCTTCGGGCAGCACTGCCACGCCCAATCCGGCCTCGACCAATTGCGCGATCGCATCGAAGCCGCGCACCTGCAGGCGCGCGTTCAACGTGCGGCCGCGCGCCTGCGCCTGCTCGCGCATCAGCTCCTGCGCGGAGGCGCCGGCATGCAGGCCGATCAGGTCGTAGTCGAGCAGGTCGGAGAAGCTCACCTTCTCGCGCTTGGCCAGCGCATGGCCCTTGGGCACCAGCACGGCGAGGCGGCTCTTCGCGTAGTTCCAGGTCTGCAGGCGGTTGTCCAGCAGCGGCGGCGTGAACAGGCCGATGTCGGCACGCCCTTCGGCCACGGCCGCCTGCGCCTCGGCGCTGGTCGTGTCCTCCAGGCTGATACGGATCTGCGGGTGCGCCTGCGAGAAGGCGGCCAGATCCGGCGGCAGGCATTCCGCGATCGAGCCGGTATTGGCGGCGATGCGAAGGTGGCCCTTGATGCCACGAGCGAACTCGACGACCTCGCTCTCCAGCGCATGCAGCGAGGCATGCAGCGAGCGGATGTGTCGCACCAGCGCGCGGCAAGCCTCGGTCGGCTCGACGCCGCGGGCGCGGCGCTCGAACAGCTGGACACCCAGGCGGGCCTCCAGGTCCGAAACGCGCTTCGATGCGGCCGCCAGCGCCAGGTGCTCGCGCTCCGCACCCCGCGTGATCGAGCGGGTCTGCTCGATCGCGAGGATCAGGTTCAGGGTCGTGAGGTCCAGGCGCATGGCGAAATTATGGCTTCGTGGGGAAGCGGCAATTTACCGCACTTGCCAATCCATCTTTCGTCGTAGGCGAAGATTCAAATTGCCTCGAAACGAGCGCATATCGCCCATCCGAGTCATACACAGGGTTTGTCTGATCAGCATTTCAGCCTCCAGTCAGGGTTTGTATGACCCGCCCGTCCGCCCCGCCTGTGAAGAAATGTAAGCCGCGTGTGAGGGCCTTCGAGACAGTGCCGCGGACCTCGCACCGACAACACCTGCGGACATTGCAGTCGGTACCGCCTCTTCTCATAAAACTGGAGTTTTCATGACACAGATTTTTGGGCGGCTCATTCGCGCCGCCGTCATCACCACGACCTTGGGCCTGCCGCTCGCCCACGCGGCCGTGATCGACTTCGAATCCGGGGACCTGACCGGCATTTACTTCCCCGGCGATTCGTTCAGCCAGGGCGACTTCACCCTGACGACGACGCTGGGCTTCGGCACCATCGACGTGGCCGCCGCACTCGGCACGCTGGCACCGACCGGCAACGCCACCCAGTTCTACTTCAACGGCAACGACGCGGCGCTGGGCCTGGCCCGTACCGATGGCAGCCTGTTCAGCCTGAGCGGCTTCTCGGCGGCCTTCGTGCCGCAGGAGCCGGCGGTAGCGCAGACGACCGTGCTGGTGGCGGTCGGCGTCAAGGAGGACAACTCGACCGTCTCCGCGTACTGGACCTTCGCCTCCAGCGCCACCAGCCATTTCCCGTTCAGCACTTATGCCAGCGCCGCAGACTTCGCGGCCTTCGGCAGCGTCAAGTCGATCGAGTTCCGCTCCTGCACGCTGGTCGGCGGCCTGACCTGCTCGGTGCCGACGATGAACAACGGCCAGTTCGCGATCGACGACATCGTCGTCGCCAGCGCTGTGCCGGAGCCGGCCACGATGCTGTCGATGGCGCTGGGTCTGATAGGCCTGGGTCTGGTCCGCTGCGCCCGCCGCGACGCGCGCTGATCCCCACCCGAAAAAGAACAGGAAGCTCCCATGAAGATGACCCGCATCGGATTCGCGGTGGCGATGCTCGCCGCTGCAGCCGGCTCGCACGCGCAACTGTCCAAAGGCACGGCTATCGGCGCGCCCGTGGTGGCCGCGCCGGCCGCCAGCGGCAGCTCCAGCGTCTACATCGTGCAGCTCGCCGAGCCGCCCCTGGCGACCTACACCGGCGGCCAGCGCGGACTGGCCGCCACCAAGCCGCCGAAGGGCGCCCGGCTGAACAGCCAGTCGCCGGCAGCGAAGAGCTACCTCGCCCACCTGGACCAGCGCCGCGCCGCCGTGCTCGGCCGGCTGGGCAGCCAGGTCCGCACGCTGCATACCTACAGCACCGCCTTCAACGGCTTCGCCGCCGTGCTGACGCCGGCGCAGGCCGCGCAACTGAT